>Ga0181531_10000003_pt1 | contig 272100 bp, 222 predicted proteins | sample PEATcosm2014_Bin_38_FD_119743 | JGI IMG/M metagenome (GOLD analysis project Ga0181531, IMG submission 119743) | Peatland microbial communities from MTU Mesocosm Facility, Houghton, MI, USA - PEATcosm2014_Bin11_10_metaG | ecosystem: Environmental > Terrestrial > Soil > Wetlands > Peat | place... | reverse complement strand
TACGTCGCCGCTCACCGTACCAGTCTTGTCTTCTGTTCCTCCTGAACTGTCGACTGAGTGGTATCGGTATGTCTTGGCAGTCGGATCGTAGTAGACGAAGGAGGTGTCCGAGTATTTCGTCCCGGGTCTATAGAGTACTGTTTCGCAGATCACGGCGAAGCCGGCCGCCGTCCATCTGCAATCGTCAGTGCCACTGAATTTCATCGCTGGCGAGTTCGGCCCCATAAACCCTGCTTTCAATTCATCTTCGATCGTAAACTTGCCGACCGTGACTGCCAGCTTCTTCACTTCTGGGCTAGGCGTTGTCTGAGATTGGGCGCGCGCCACAATTGCGCTCGAAGCGCATGCCAGCACAAGGGAGAGAAACTTTTGGGGGACACTCATTTGGATTTTCCTTTCAGATGTGCCACGGATGCTAGCACAAAATGCCGGAGGCGACTCTCACCTTGCCGACAAGAACTGGTCAGCTGCTATCTATGAACTTGCATCTAAGTACCTGTTGGTCGGCCATACGGAAGTAATCGCCAAAAACGGTGCCCTAAGTCATCGGCAACTTCCATCGGGTTGCGGTCACGCACTCTAGCCACAATCGCCGAGCGCATTTCCCACAGCCATCCGGCGCTCACCGTCACAGGTGCCACTCGAATCGAGCACCATTGTGGAACCTGTGGCGATGGTGACGCGACTGATTTTTTCTTTGCCGCTTTACCTGCTCACATAGCTCCGCCGATACCGCACCGATCTTCCCAGTTCACTAGGCCACCCTTTTTCTGCCGCACATTTTCCTGGGGCACTGCTTCGGGCTAATTCCTGCGTCCTGCAGCTTCGCGGCTTCTGCTTTCCCGGTTCCGCCCTTACACCATTGGGTTCCCTCCCCTAAAGCAGCCACTCGCTTTGAAAGCAGAAGCCTCTCGCTTTTGAGTGCCCCAGGAAAAATGGGGTAGAAAAGGAGATATTTATATGTTAAGTGGAGCTTCGGGCTGAGGTTTACCCGCCGACGTTTCCAACATTAGAGCATGGTTTGTCTTGCGCTGGCCACTCCCGTAGCGAAGACCTGCGAAGCCGGAGGCGGCGCGCTTAGGTCGTAGCGGAGGGAGTGGCCAGGGGACGGATTGTTGGGCGAATCTCGCGCGAGCGACGACAAAGGCCCGAGACGCCGACTGTGCTGCAGTTGGGCCCAATCCAGCGCTGAACGTTCATGCCAAAACAGGCGACCGCGAGAGCCGTCGTTTTCGAGATACCATGTGAGACGGTGCGTGGGTGACCGAGCCAGCAGGGATGACAAATTGCATCGGTCAGACCCAGCGACGGTGGCGGAGTGAAACATGAATCAAGAAACATACTGCACTGATGGCGGACTTCGCCGCCAGAAAAGTCAGAAAATCTCGACAACGCTTGTGGGGCTTCTCGCGTTCCTCCTAGCCGCGAGTTGCGCAGTAGCTCAGACCGGGAAGCTTTCAGCCGAGAAGCAAGCCAAGATTGAAAGCACCATTTCTAACTTCATGGCCGCCAGCAAGGCGCCGAGCATCTCTGCGGCTGTTGTACAGGATGGAGAATTCGCGTGGTCAGCGGGCTTCGGCATGGCCGATCTGGAGAACTCTGTTCATGCCACATCACAGACGGTGTACCGCCTCGGCTCGATCTCGAAATCGATCACGGCCACTGCCGCCATGGAGCTTTGGGAACACGGCAAGCTGGATCTGGATTCCCCGGTGCAGAAGTACTGCCCGGCATTCCCGCAGAAGCCGTGGCCCATCACCACGCGAGAACTTTTAGGACATCTCGCCGGAATCCGCTACTACCACGTGCCTGAAACTCCCTATTCCGAATCGCAGAGCGACCCCGAAGTGGGCAACACGCGTCACTTTGAAAATGGAATCGAAGCCGGCCTGAAGTTTTTCGCAGACGATCCGCTGGTGGCACAGCCTGGAACACACTTTAGCTATTCCACGCAAGGCTACACCCTGGTCGGATGCGCAATCGAAGGAGCGTCCGGCGAGAAGTACGCGGATTACGTGCGCGAGCATGTTCTGGTTCCGGCTGGCATGCTGCAAACGCGTCCGGACGATCGCTTCGCCATTATTCCGTTGCGCGCGCGTTTCTACTCAAAAGATAAATCCGGCGCCGTGGTGAATGCTGAATTTCTGGATGCAAGCTACAAAGTCCCCGGCGGGGGCTGGCTTTCCTCCGCACCCGACATGGCACGATTCGAAGCGGCGATCCTCTCCGATCATCTGGTTAAGCGCGCCACGCGAGACATCATGTGGACACCGCAAATGCCGTCGGATGGGCTCGGACGGATGGTTTACGGGCTTGGGTGGCAGGGTGGAACAACGGAAGGCGTGGTAGATGTGGGCCACGGCGGGTCGCAGCAAGGAGCCAGCGCGATGATGCTGATTGCACCGGACGCGCGGGCTGGCGTGGTGGTGCTGATCAATTCCGACGCAGCTGGCGCGTCCGAATTGGCATCGCAACTCCTGGAGATTGTACTGGGGCTTCCTCTCGGCCATCACAAAGAGAGCACCGTCGATCCGAAGTTGTACGACAGGTACGTCGGAAGTTACGAAGTGACTTCTGTGGTGATCAGCATTGTCCGGGACGGCGATCATTTGTTCGAGCAGATAAATGGCCACAAGAATGAGATATTTCCGGAGACCGTTCGCGATTATTTTTCTAAGACCTCTAACTCTCAGGTCACCTTTGTAACCGACGGCAACGGCCGGGCGACGGAGCTGATCCTGCATGAAGGGGGCACTGATTTGCGCGCGAATCGGATCAAATAACCCCATCCCGATCCAGGCGCGATGCGTGGGGTCTGCGGATAATCGGGGTGAACCGGAAATCCGCTTCTGTGAAGTTGACCAGCGACTCCTGACTGACGGTGCCGTGTAGGGCAAAGTCGCTAACTCCCGCGTGGTCGGCAACCCTTACCTAATCGCGTTACGTCAGAGTTGCCCGTCACTCGGGATCGATGGGGAGCACAGTCTTGACCTCGATCCCCAGCGTGGCTGGGCGACTGTCGACTTCGCGTAAACGGAGGCGACGAGCTTCTACCCCACGGTGCTTGTTCTTGCACATATGAACGCACGGACCTACTCGGTCGGGAGTTTCACCTCCAGATCGAACGAAGCTCCCAGCGGTCGCCCCGTACTGAAACTACCTTCCCGCTTGAAGAGAAGAGTGCAACCTTGCTGTTTCGTGAAGCGGGGAAAATCAAGTCCGTCATCGCAATCGTGCCGTTCTGTGCGTAAGCCTCTATGGATGAGCGATCAATGATGAGTTTGAAGTCGTAGGGACGGCTTGCGATCAGCGGAGCCGTTGTCCTCGCCGGGAAGTCCGGTGTAATAGCCGCACCCGACTTTGTGCGATCGATGTAGAACTCTCGCTTCGGCTGATCAAACCCGATCTCTGTCCAATGCTGTTCGTCCGTATAGATGCGTATGCCAAAGACTTGTTCAGATGGTCGGCCAAACTGCAAGTCTAACTCGAAGGGGGCCTGCATGTTACCGGAGACACTGCCGGCCTTTGCCGTCGAGATGTCGGAATGATCTGCACGGAGAGGAGCGATAACGGGGTCCTGCACTACTGCCAATCCTGCAGCGTCCCTCAGTAGCGAGAGGCGTCTTGGAACACTCATCTGCCCGCGCCAGGGAGAGGTCGGCAGTTGCGACGCGTACTGCCAGTTGCTCATCCAGCCGATCAGAATCGGCTTCGCGTCCTTCGGCAGCCCGTTAAAGCTGATGGCGCAGTAGTCATCCTTGCCATAGTTCGTCCATCCGTGCGAACCAGGCTCGCTGGACGCCGTAAACCGCTTCCCGTCGAAGTTGCCCAGGAAATACTGCTCGCCGGAACCGCCTTGCGGCGCGCCCGGATTGAGACCAATTTTCAGGGCCCACATGTCACCTGTTCCATTCTCGCCGGGGATACGCAGGAGGTCTGGGCATTCCCAGGCTCCATCGACGTCGCCAGCGGGTCCGAAGTCGCTCAGTTGCGTCCACTCCTTTAGGTTCGGTGACGTATAGAAACGAATCTTGTGCTCCATGGCCAAGGAAACCGCCATCAACCAACGGTTTTCCTTCTCATCCCACGACACGCTGGGGTCACGGAAGTCGGCCATGTGCAGATCGATTACGGGGTTGGCGGCATATCGGGTCCAGGTCCGTCCGTCGTCGCGGCTGTATGCAAGGTTCTGTGTCTGCCGTGTTCCTTCGCCCGTGCTGCGGGAACCGGTGTATACCGCAACCAGGCACTCTGCTCCGGGCGCGCAGAAGCCACTGGTGTTCTCGTGGTCCACGACGACGCTGCCCGTGAACGCCATTTCGCCGTCCTTCTCTGGGATTGCGACCGGAAGCTCCTGCCAATCCAAGAGGTTCGTGCTAACGGCGTGCCCCCAACTCATGTGGCCCCATTCATCACCGAACGGATTGAACTGATAGAAGAGGTGATACTCCTTGTGAAAGTAAACGAGCCCGTTAGGATCGTTCGTCCAATGCTCGCGAGGAGAGAAGTGTACCTGCGGACGGTAGGGCTCTTCGTAGCGGATGACTTGGGCCCCCGCAATCGATGTAGAGAACGCAAGTGCGCACTTGAGTAAAGTGTCGATCAGCTTTGATGAAGGCATCCTCATTGTCATATCATCTCGCATCTGCCGCTCGCAGCGACAGAGGACATTTCTTCATTTTGCTTAGATGGGGGACCAAGGTCGCTCAAGAGCCGAGCGCCGGTTGCTCCCGGATAGTCGGCCACCCCGAAGTTCCGCCACGTGGCCCTGCTTGCTTGCGGCGAATCCCTCCGCGGTTGGAGTGCCTCGAAACGCGCAGAAAGGGGAGCAGCCCGTCGAGGAGTATTTGCGATGGTTATTTCGCGAGCGCGAGGGGCAGGTGCGAGGCGCTTGAGTTGCTTGCTGCGGGAAAGCGGAAGCCGACGGTTGGGGTGACTAGGGAAGAAGGACGCGCTTAAGCGCGCGCCTCTACAACGGAGATGAGCAGGGTTGAGGCGGAGATTAGCTGAGCCGGGGAAAAGCCGCAGCAGAGCTGCCGCACTCCAAATTAGTCGATGCGGAAGCGAAGGCGTTCGATCGAGTGGGCTTTTAGGCGGCCTGAGGCGCTGCGCGGCCCTTCGTCGTCGGTTTCAATCAGGACGCAATTCATTTGTATTTCGCCGCTCGCCACTTCAAAGCGCGCTGGGAGGCCGTCGATAAACTTTTTGATGATGCCCTCGCGGTCCATTCCAATCACGCCGCCATGCGGCCCGCTCATTCCCACATCGCAGATAAAAGCCGTCCCGCCGGGCAAGACGTGCTCATCGGCGGTAGCGACATGCGTGTGCGTCCCCACAACCGCAGTCACGCGACCGTCCAGATACCAGCCCATCGCCAATTTCTCGCTGGTCGTCTCCGCGTGCATGTCCACAAGAATAAACGCCACATCCGGCGGCACCTTGGCTAGCTCGCTGTCGGCCTTGCGAAACGGATCATCGAGCGGGGTCATAAACACGCGCCCCATCAGGTTCAGCACGGCGAACTTCACGCCATTCTTGGCCGTCCCGACAAATAGCCCGCTCCCGACATTGCCCTCAGGAAAGTTTGCTGGCCGCAACAACCGCGGCTCGTGCGGCATGTATTCGAGTATTTCCTTGCGATCCCAACTATGGTTTCCACCGGTTAATACATCAATTCCGGTCGCCAGCAGCTCCTGCGCCAGGCGCGGCGTAATGCCAAAACCCGAAGCAGAGTTCTCGCCGTTGGCGATAACGAGGTCAATCGCGCGTTGCGCAACAATATCCCGCAAGCGGTCGCGCACAATCTGCCGCCCGGGCGAACCGACGATGTCCCCAATAAAAAGTATTTTCATGCTTTGACTGTGCCGCGACCTTGACCAGAAATTTCCCCGTCTCCGGAAATCCTTGCTACACAAAAATCCTTGCTCCACAAAAAAGAGCGGACTGCTTGGCCGTGGGGAGCTAGGCCGTGAACCTCTGAATTAGGTGGGCGCCACGAGCCAACCGTTAGGCTTTCCTGCCCCGCTGGTCCGTCTTCGCCCTGAGGCCACACGTGGCCACACGGGGGCCTCTTGCCCTTCAAGACGTTCCAGCGGGACAGGCCGTGCACACGGGCTGTCTATCCGCAGCACCTCAGAGATTCGTCATTGGTTCAAACAGCTTTCGCTCCCTCACCTGCTTCGAAGTACCGCTCCGCTGAACATTCTACCAGTATGCCCCCGGCAAATCCTTCCGGCTCCTAATCCGCTAGGCGCACACACGCTGGAATCGCTAGCAAACCCTTTACCTTTCTTGGGCTTGCACGCACTCTTGCTGTACGCAAGCGTGGGATTAGTTACTGTTCGACCAGGCGAGCCAAGGGATGAAACTCAGTCGATGAAATCGATGACCGCGCCGTCGCGGCGGTCCAGGAAGCCGACGAACTGGCCGAAATTGGGGGCGGTGACGTTGTTGTAGACGGCGTTGAAATTGCCGTGGTTTGTTACGTTGAGCGAATAGAAGCCGAGGCGCATGTGGTGAATCTTGCCGCTTTTTGCACCGAGAAAAGGAACCTGGAAGACGCGGTAGATTTTCACGTCGAGCGAAAGAAATGTGGCGAAGCGCTGGCCGTTTGGCGTGCCCACATAATTTTGCAGCACATCGACGTCGGAATATGGATAGCCGCTATGGATGTCGAGGATGGGGCTGAGGATCAGCTTTTTGGGCAAAGAAAAAACGCCCCAGGTAATCACGCGGTTCGGCACGTCGGACGGCAAAATTCCGTACACATTGGGACGAATGACCGGCTGCAGAAACGGAATCATGACGTTGGAAAGATTGTTCAAATCACCGCGAGTGCGGCTCCAGATATACGAGGCGTTCACTTCATTGTGTTCGTGAACCGTGAAATGTACGGTGCTTTCCAGCTCGTGATAGTGAGAAGAACCGGTGTTGGTGAGGCCCAGGAACGAATTCTGTCCTGCTGCGCCGGTAAATGGATTGACGTCAAAGAGGTAGGTCGTGTGGCTGTCAATGTAGCCGACGCGCAAAATGACATTTCTCCTGAGTGCGCGGTCGCCCTCGACGTTCCACGTGAAATTTCGCGGCGTCGTGCCCGGACCGCTCGGCAGGAAGGTTGTGTTCAGCGGGTTCACGCTGCCCACGTAAGAGTTGGTATACGTCACGGGCGTTCCGATGAGTGTGCCTGTCGGATCAAAAAAACTGACGACGCGTGTTGGGTTGGTCGCAAAGTCCCCGGCCAGCAGCGGCAGCAAGCTGTAAAACAAGCCTGCTCCCGCGCGTATGACGGTCTTGCCATTTTTCTCCGGCGACCAGGCAATGCCTGCGCGCGGTGCGAACGCCGCCGACCAGCCGGAAGTCTCGCTCTGCAAACGCGCCCCCAAATCTGCAGTCCAGTGCGAATTCAAAACCCAATGATCCTGAACGAACTCGGCGACCGCGGAATCCGAAGCAATCTGCGAAGCTCCAGGCTGAAAATTAATCTGCTCATCCAGTGTGCCGTCCAACTCGAGCAGTTGCACCGGTTGCGCCGCGCTGGTCCCGAAATACGAGCGATAGCTGTAGTCCACGCCGACATGAATCTCGTGTTCTCCCAGCAACTTCACCTTTTTGAATTGATAGCTGGGCAGCAACTGGAACGATTTGCCGCGCCTGGACCACGCGTTGAAAAAATTCCCGCCCCATCCTTCGGGGCCGATCGTCATGTCAGCCAAGCCTTCTCCGTGCGCGTTGCTGTCGAAGCGGGTGTACTGCGCGAGCACGCTGAAAATCGCGCCCGAATCGAACTGGTACTTATCGGAGAGAGCAGTGGATATGCCCCTTTGATCCAGGTCGTTCGATGCGGGTTCGGGAACGAGCGCATTGATTCCCGCATGCCGGATGCGGAGAGGAAACGCGTTTACGGTCAGCGTGAGGATTTGCTTTGGCGAAAGGACGAACTCGAGCGTCGAGAAAGAACTGAACCCTTGCCGCTTGGTGATGTCGTCGGGCCAGGGCAGGCCTCGAATGGTGAACTTTTTCATGTCGTACTGGAAAACTTCCGAGAAAAATACTTTGTCGCCCAGGAGCGGCCCGCCAAAATCCACTCCTGGCGTGGCTTCCGCAAGGCCGACGATCGAGTCGTTCTTTCCGAGTACGGAGGGAACAACATTCTTAAGGTAGAAATTCCACTTTTCCTCGGGAGGCTTGGTCTCAATGGTCGTCAATCCACCGGAGAAGCTTCCGAGGCTCGCGTTATATGGCGTCTTGTAGACTGCGAACGACTGCACGGCGTCCGTCGGCACCGGAATGGAAAAGCTCCCGGTCACCGGATCGGCGGTCTGCGCCGAGTTCACCAGAAACATGCTTTGATTTTCGTCCGCGCCCTTGAAGCTGAGCTTCCCGTCCATCGTTTTGATCACGCCAGGAGTGATCGGGATCAGCTCTCGAATTTTTTCCTGCTGGGTCGGCAGCGCGATCATCTCCGTGTGAGTCACCGTCGCATCGGGATTGGAGACGCTCTCCGTCGAGATAACCTGCGTCTGCTCGTTAACCTCAACCTTTTCGCTCACCGTGGCGAGTTCGACCGTAATGTCCTCAACGACAGCTTGGCCGGCTGCCACGTTGACTTGCTTCGTAACGTTTTTAAAGCCCGCCTGGGTGATCGAAACGGTATACGCTCCGGGCTTCAGGTTCTTGAACTCATAGCGCCCCGCGTCATCCGTGGTCGTCGTAAGCGGGTTGGCTTCGGGCGGCACTGGGGTCAGACTTACGCTGATGCCCGTCAAGTCTGAGGAAGCGCTTTCCTGCTTGGTGGAAATCGTTCCGTGGATGGAGCCGGTTTGCTGCTTGTCGCCACTGGACCGCGTGCTCTGTCCAAAGGCAGGAATAGCAGCCACGAAAACAACGATAAGGGTGGCCACGCGACGCACCCAGCCGAGGTCAGCAAGATTTGCCTTCCTTTCGGCGGACACGACTTTGGCTGCGAATCGCAGAATTAGGGTTTGAATTCGATTCATGGTCTGGCCGAGGGGAACTTGACTTTTCGTTTCGCTCTTTCTTCAATTTGGGCGGGTACGCGAGCCGGCGAACGACACCAATGCCTTTGCCCAGCCAGACGACTAGTCTTTCATTGTCGAGTTACCGCGCAGAAACGGGAAGCCCGGCGAGGTAGGGATGTGCCCCACTCTCCAACTCCACGCACCTGCGCCTGGCTCAACCAACCACGTCTGCCGTTCTTAGATGCGGGATGAGGACAATTCGTCCGCCAGGGCCCGGGATAAGGGCTCCCTAGCCGCCCGCTTAAAAGTGGAAGCCCAGCTCCGCCGTCAGGGCGCGAGGCGTCACGTAGTGCGTTCCGCTGAACGTGGAAAGGAAATTGTAAAGGGCCACTGTGTTGGCCACGTTGATGGCTGTAAGCCGCAGGCTCCACTTGTAACGGTCACCGTGGAACAGGTCGTCTTCGCCCACGGAGACATCGAACAAATTGCGCGAGTCAACTCGCGGCGGGTTGTGATCGTTGTTCTCCGTTCCGGGAGCTGGAATGCTCAAGTACTTCGAACCGTACATTGTCGCAGGACAGAGATTCGCACCAGCCGCTGAACTGATCGGCGTGGTCTGCGTCGCAAACACGTTCCCACAGAAAAGTCCTGCCTGGAACTGTTGATCCGGCGTAAGCCCCGACACGTTGATGAGACCTGCCGCAATTTCGCCAGGCGTGGCGGCGTTGGCGCAAGCCTCGCCTCCGAAGCACGGCACCGGGCCAGCCACGCCTCCGCTGTCGTAACGCCAGTTGAAGCCGATCCAGGGCAAGCGCTTCGACGGCTGATATTGCAGGTGCGTGGTCTGGTTGAATTTTTCGTCGTGGTCGATGCGAAATACGTTGCTTCCTCCGGGAGTCGCGCCAATGCCGCTGACCTGCGGCGTAAAGAAACGCGCCGCAACGCTGGACATCACGACGTACGCTGTAAAGCCATGGAAATCCGGAACGGAAACGCGAATCGCATAGCCGGGAATTTTCGAGCTCGCCCACTCGATCGGATAGGTGATCGGCGTATTGCCCAGCACGCTGAAGTCAAACGCTTCATGAGTGTACTTCCAGATGTATTCCGCATCCACGACAAGATATTTTTTGTAAGCCTGCTCAAAACCGGCGTGGAACTCATTGCGATGGCCCGGGCTAAGGGGCTGTTGGGTTGCCGAAACGCACTGGCCTCCGGGAACGGACTCCTGCAAGTCAAAAATGACAGGGTCGTTGCAGCCAGTGCTGGCCAAAACCAGATTCTCGTTGAACGGCGTTTCCATCGTGCGCGCGTAGGAAAGCCGCAGAACCGTGCTCGTGGGCTTGACCTTGTAGGCGAGGCCAACTCGCGGCTCGATCTGCTTGGCCGTGGCGATGCCATTGTAGAGATCGCCGCGCAGGCCAAGCTGAAAGCTCCAGTTCTTGATGGTAAGAGCATCCTGAAAATAGAGCGCTGTCTCTTTTACGTCGGTGTGGCCATAGAAGGGAAACACGCTGCTGGCCGTCTGTCCAGCGGGGCAGCCATCGGAAGCAGGCAGAGCAGCCGTTCGAGTCAGGTCGTAGCACCCGAGCAGCGGAATAAAACCGGGATTCACGGAGCCGCCCGGATCGTTGAGTCCTCCGCAAGCAGCAGGGTCGGTGATGCCCGGGTTGGTATCGAGGCTTCCGTCGGCGTTCAGGCAAACCGCGTTTACCGCGGGATTCACGATGCCGAATTTGTCGTTTTCGGTCAGGAAGGTATGCTCGTAAGTCACACCGGTCTTGATGTTGTTGATGCCTTTCACGTAGGACAAACTGACGTGAGCGCCGGCGTTGGTCAAGGTGCGGTGCTGGCGAATCGTTTCCAATTGCAGGTCCGGCGTCTCGTCGGCGAAGGGATTGCCGCTCGGATAATAGTTGTATTGATCCTGGCGCACGAAGCCGCCGAACGTGAGCACAGTTTGCTGATTGATCAGGCGCGTCCACGACGGGGCAATGTTGAACGTTCCAATCTTCGAGCGCTGATCCTGCGGACCCACTGGCTCTCCGTTCGGTCCCAAGCCGCCGCAGTTTCCCGTTTGTCCCCCAGGGCAAATGGGGTCGAGCGAGTTAAAGGACCAGCCGGTTGCGTTCTGTGCGTCGTAGGAGTTGGGGGTCTGGAACCAGGACCGGCTATAGCCAAAATTGAAAGTAAGGGTATCCGCCGACGAGACTTTCAAGTCGACGCGGTCGAAGAAATTTTCTTCATTGCCGCGATCGTGGATAACGTCAAACTCCGGGCCATCGAGAAAGCGGCCGGTGTTCAAACCGCTGCCGGAAATGTAATTGCCCCAATTGTCTCCGCCATAAGCTAAGTCAAAACCGCTGCTGGCGCTCCCAAAGGAGCCGTAAGAGCTTGTTATCTGGCCATGGGGCGGTTTGACTCCCATGCCCGAGCGCGTGGTAACCACAATCACCAGGCTTGTTTTGCCGCCAAATTCGGCCGGTGGGGCACCGGAAATCACTTCCATGGATTGAATCGAATCCGAAGGAATCTGATTGGAAAATACTTTGCTTTGCTGGTCCGTGATGGGCTGGCCATCCACGGAAAACGAGTTGGACGCGTGATCGCCAAGACCGTGAAAGAGCCCGTTCGAATCCGCTGAGACTCCCGGCGATGTCAGGGTAACGAGCGAGCTCACCGAAGAAGAGGCGCTTTCCAGCGGAAGGGTGTCGAACAAGGCGCGATCCACATCCGTGTGAAACGTGGATTGTGTTTCCACCAAATCACCGGCATTTTCCGTGACCGTGACGCTGGTTGTGTTCGATACGATCTTCATCGCAATCTCTAACTTGACAGGAACCGTCGAGCGCACATCCACATCCTGCGTGTAGGAATCAAATTGATCGGCGGTCACGACCAGGTGGTAGGGGTTAAAGGGGACGTTTGCGAACTTGAAGGCGCCGTCCGTGCCTGTGACGGCTTCGCGATGAAACCCGCTAACGGAATGAGAAAGTTCGACTTTGGCATTTGGCACAGCACTGCCCGATGGATCCTTTATGACTCCTTCCACCGAACCCGAACTGCCGGATTGTGCTCGTGCTGCGGACGCTGAAAACAACAAACCGAGCGCCAGGAATAATGGCGCAATTTTGCATAAGCTCTTCATTTTTCTTCCGTCTCCATTCGCAGACTCCCCGAGATAGAGACGTATCGGCGGAACAGCCCGTGTACGCGGTTGTCTCCGCCGTCCCTCAGAGGTTCTCGTTGATTCCAACTGCCTTTGCCTGCTCACCCGTTCGAATAGTCAATCCCATTCTAGCAGGATGCTTCCCGAAGATATGCCAACTCCCTCGGTCTGTTTACTTCGGTACAGCCTCAGAGAAAGGGATGGTGGCCTTCAAGAATACCGTCCGCCCCCATCCCCCATAGTCATCCCACGACTCACGCAAGTCAGAAGTGGAAACCCAATTCCGCCGTCAGCGCGCGTGGTGTCACGTAGTGCGTGCCGCTGAACGTAGAAAGAAAGTTGTAGAGAGCCACTTTGTTTGTCAGGTTGACGGCGGTGAGCTTGAGGCTCCACTTATAACGGTCGCCGCGAAACAAGTCGTCTTCGCCCACCGAGACGTCAAACAAATTCCGCGGCGCAATGCGCTGCGGGTTGTGATCGTCGTTCTCCGTACCCGGCGAAGGAATGGAAATGTACTTTGAGCCATAACTGCCGGCCGGACAGAGATTCGCGCCAAAGGACGAACTAATCGGCGTCGTTGGCGTCGCCAATACACCGCCGCAGAAGAGGCCTGCCTGAAACTGTTGATCCGCAGTTAGACCGGAGACGTCTATAAGATTATTGGGACCACCGCCGTTCGGACCGTTCGGGCAATCCTCGCCTCCGAAGCAGGGCACGGGACCCGCTACCAAGCCGCTGTCGTAACGCCAATTGAAGCCGACCCATGGGCCGAGCTTCCACGGTTGATATTGCAAGTGCGTCGTCTGGTTGAAGTGTTCGTCATGGTCGATCCGGAATACAGATGCCCCGCCGGCCGTCGGGGGCGTGGCACCAATGCCGCTAACCTGTGGAGTGAAGAAGCGCGCAGCCACGCTGGACAGCACAACAAAAGCCGTGAAGCCGTGGTAGTTGGGAACGCTGGCGCGCAGGGCGTAGCCGGGGATTTTCGAGCTGGCCCATTCGATGGGATACGTGATAGGCGTATCGCCCACGACGCTGAAGTCAAATGCCTTGTGTGTGTACTTCCAGATGTATTCGGCATCCACGACCAGATAATTTTTGAAGGCTTGTTCAAAGCCGGCGTGGAACTCATTGCGATGGCCGGGACTTAGCGCGGGAATTGCCGAGGAAACGCACTGGCCGCCTGGGACCGATTCTTGAAGATCGAAAATCACCGGGTTATTGCAGCCGGTGCTGGCCAGGATTAGGTTTTCGTTGAAAGGAGTCTCCATCGTGCGCGCGTAAGAAACACGCAGAACGGTGCTCGTGGGCTTGATGTTGTAGGCGACGCCGACGCGGGGCTCCAGTTGTTTGGCGCTGGCGAGGCCATTGTAAATATCGCCGCGCAATCCCAGGTTCAGGCTCCAGTTTTTGATCGTGATGGCGTCCTGAAAATAGAGCGCGGTTTCCTTGATGTCCGTGTGACCGTTGAAGGCGAAGAGACCGCTGGTGGCTTGGCCGGCAGGACAACCGTCCGATGCGGGCAGAGAGGCCGTTCTGGTCAAGTCATAGCAACCAAGAAGAGGAATAAATCCTGGATTCGCTGTGCCGCCAATCCCGCCGCAAGCAGCCGGGTCGGTTATGCTGGGGTTGGTATTGAGGCTTCCGTCGGCATTCAAGCAAACTGCGTTCACGCCCGGATCGACAATGCCAAATTTTTCGTTCTCGGTCAGGAATGTCTGCTCATAGGTAACTCCGGCTTTAATATTGTGCATGCCCTTCACGTAGGAGAGGACGGCGCGGCCTCCGGCGTTCGTCAATGTGCGGTTCTGAGCGACCGACTCCTGTTGCAAATCGGGAGTTTCGTCGGCGAATGGATTGCCGCTGGGATAATAGTTGTACTGATCGCGGCGTACGAAAGCGCCGAACGTGAAGACCGTCCGCGTATTAAGCAGACGCGTCCATGAAGGAGCGATGTTGAAAGTCCCGATCTTCGAACGTTGATCCTGGGGACCAACCGGCTGGCCGTTTGCTCCCAGGCCGCCGCAGTTGCCGATCTGTCCTAGTGGGCATGTTGGATCTACCGCGTCGAAAGTCCAACCCGTTGCATTTTGCGCATCGTAGGAGTTGGGCGTCTGGAACCAGGAGCGGCTGTAGCCGAAGTTGAAATTGAGCGTGTCGATCGAGGACGGCTTGAAGTCCACGCGGTCGAAGAAATTTTCTTCGTTGCCATGGTCATGCATCACGCCGATCTCTGGTCCATCGAGAAAGCGGCTGGTGTTCAATCCGTTGGCGGCGATGTAGTTGCCCCATTTGTCGTTGCCATACGCCAGGTCGAACCCGGAGTTTACGCTCCCAAAAGAGCCGTACGAACTCGTCACCTGTCCATGCGCAGGATTTACCCCTAAACCCGAGCGCGTCGTTACTACAATCACGAGGCTCGTCTTGCCTCCAAATTCGGCTGGCGGCGCGCCGGAAATCACTTCCAGTGACTGGATCGAATCCGCTGGAATCTGGTTCGAAAACACTTTGCTTTGTTGATCTGTAATCGGCTGTCCATCTATCGAGAAGGCGTTCGACGCATGATCGCCAAGACCGTGGGCCAGACCGTTGGAATCGGCCGCTACGCCGGGGGTAACGAGTGTCACCAGAGAGGTCACGGACGAGGTGGCGCTTTCCAGAGGTACGTTCTTGAAAAGATCGCGATCGACGACGGTGTGAAACGTCGAATCGTTCTCGACCATATCTCCGCCGTTGGCCTCCACGGTTACTGTCGTTTCAGCAGCGCCCACTTTGAGGCCAATCTGTATTGGGGTGGGAACCGCCGAGCGCACCTCCACATCCTGGGTGTAAGCAGCAAAACCAGCGGCCGTTACCATGGTGTGATACGTGTTGAAGGGCACGTTCGTGAAGTGAAACGCACCGTCGCTTCCCGTCGTCGTCTGCCGCTGATAACCGCTGACGCGATCGGAAATCTCTATCGTTGCCCCCACGACCACTCCACCTGATGCATCCTTGACCACTCCTTCAATCGATCCCGAATTCGATTGGGCGCGGGAAGATACCGCTACAAACAACAAGCCGATCGCCAGAAATAATGGCGTAAGCCGATGCAAACTCTTCATTTTTCCCTCCGTTCCGCTCAGGGGACACTTTGTACGTAAGTGAATAGAGGCCGCCTGGAAAAATGGCGGAGGCGCTGGCCCCAATAAGGTCAGCGCGAGATGGTGCAATTCACTTGCAGGAGAGAGGCTAAGCGGAAGGAGGTGCGCGACCGGCGCGGTGCAGCGAAAACGAATTGCTCGGGACAGCCTGCGTTGGAATCGACGTAAACCGTGCTATCAGCTCCGGGGCGGCGGCAAGGTCCAAAGCCGCCGCGGCGAGTACGGGCAAATGCAGCGACTGGCAGATGTGGCAGGCGTTTTCGGGGCCGGTGGTGTGCTGGTGGAACAGGCTGCCGCCTGCTGCGAAGTAAAGCAGCACAGCGCAAGCCAACACGGCGAGCGAACGGCGCCTAAAGACACGTCCCGAAATAGATCCCCCCACGAGCATGAACTTACACGTTCCCTTAGCACCTTAGACGGAAGAAGTGTGGAGTTGGTTGCCGCAAAAGTATTCATGCTAGCAATTCAGAATTTGAGCCCTGGGCGTGCGCCGCAAGGCCGAGGTCGCTAAGAGATTCCGAGACTTGTATTAAACCGCTTGGTGAATTAAGCGTTTGGATCGAAGGTCACAGCCACGGTAACAGTACTGTCATTCCCCGGCGCAAATCGCCACTGGCGAACCGCTTTCTCCGCGGAATCGGCCAACGCAGGATTCCCCCCAAGTATTTCGACGTCTTTCACGGAGCCGTCTGCCTTGACGGTCACTTTTAGGCGCACCGTACCGCCTATCCCCCGTCTTTTCAGGATACTGGGATATTGGGCCTCCACCTTTTTCAGTACTTTACGGTCGGCATCCTGAGCGCGGCCCGGTTGAACACAAAGCAGAAGCAGGACGAGGCAATAGCCCAGTCCCAGGAGGCTCCGGCGGCGCGTGCGTCTTGTCATGGTCTTGCCTTAGCTCAGCGGTTCGGGACGCGTTGGAAGGTTGACGACACCCTCTCCGATCCCTTTTGGACTTTTGAGGTTGCAGTCCTCTAACCACTCTGTCATGGAGTTTTTCGTGCGGTTCCAGCGCCGCACGCGCATGGGCTGGGCCTTTCCAAGAGATTGATTCAGAACTACTTATGCGAGGTAGAGTTTGCTCCGATCGGTCGCCGCTCTCCAGCCGGCAGGGAGGACCATCTTCGAAGTCTCATCTAGATGTTTCACATTGAGAAGGTGGCTGTTTGTTTCTGCTTCTAGTTGAGAGACGGTTTTCCCGTCGGTCGCAGACCGAGTCAGAGCCCGCGAAGGCTTGAATGCGGTCTCTGCCTCGCCTCAGCTTGGCTGTGCGCTATTTAGCTGGCGGCTGGGCCGTGGGTGGCAGAATGCCGTTCAGACGCAGATAGACTGCTTCTGTGCCGTAGTGGTCGTACCAATCGTCGCTCAACGTGATCAGCGCGCCCGCGCGGGTTACTTGCCGCGTGCCAAATGAGAAGAGGTAGTCGCCGAGCTTTGCATCATCGGCGGCAGCCAGTGCTGTAGTGCAAAACTCGAACGAGCCTTTCAGAGCGGCCAGCAGCTTGTCTTTGGGATCAGTATCCGCGAGCTTCGTATCCGGAGCGGCCTGGCCGGAAATCTTTGAACAAAGGAAATAGTTGGATTGGGCGATATGCATTATGACGTGGCCGAATGTGTTCATCTCCGGCGTAGGTTTGAAGTTGTATTTTTCGGCGGGCATCAGGTCAGCCGCCGCTACCATGTTCTTTTCGTAGCGCGTCAATTGAGCTTTTACCGTGGCTGTCACGGGATTCGGTGTCGGCGGAGGCGTAGCATCTTGCGCTGCAACCGCCGTAGCTGCCAGAAGCACAGCCCCCAATACCAATACGGTTGGTTTCACGGATCTTCCCCCCATTTTGCAAGCTGCGGGCGGAGCTTACGGCAGGCTCCTGCGTTTGCTGCCCCGTCCGCAGCATACGCTTGCGCTTGGCCAAGGACAAGCAGTTCGAAGAAACTGACGAAAGCGGTCGTCCTCAGAAAGATGACACTTGCGGTCTGCAGATAGGAAACATTACACGGAGGAAGAGGAGGCCCAAGGGCACAGAGAAGGGAGAGTGATGAACTGAGTTCATGCTGGAGGTGCTTTTCTGTGAGGCGGGGTATTTTGGAATCCGATTCCATTTATCGAAATTTCGTTTGCCTTCTTGTGCGCGTTCGCTCTCATAATTGATGGAACGTCTCTCGCGGCGGGTTAGCCGGGTTCGAGGCGAATCCAAGTCAGAAATCCGGCGAGGCACTGCCAGAATTTCTTGAAAGGCTGGAATGAGGGCCGTCGCTCACGGCCTGAACGAGGAGATTATGTCAAAGACAAGCGGAAACGGTTCCCAGGCAAAGACCAAAGCGAAAAGCACGACGCCCAAAATATCCACGCAGGAGAAAATCGCCACGCGCGCCTACGAGATTTATCTGGAGCGCGGCGGCGCTCCAGGTAATCCGCTGGAAGATTGGGTGCGGGCGGAGCGGGAAATTCTTGCAAAGCCCAAGAAGACCGCGAAAAAAGCCATAGCCACGGCAGCATAACCTCGCAGGCGCTCACCCGGCGCAGACTTTCGCGAGTCACTCGGCTACAATGGCCGCCTCTGGAAGCTCATTCCCAATTCGCCAAGGAAAACTCAATGAGTTGTCTCCCGGAATTTTTTTGGCGCGACCGGCGCCATGCAGGCAAGAGGCTTGCCCGATACGTGCTGTTATGCCTCGTGGTGCTGGGCGGATGTGTCGGGGGGCTGCTGGCCGAGCCACATACGCCACACGGGAGAGCTCCCGAAGCGCAGCCTCGGTTCGCCATCTCCTTTGGTTCCGAGATGAGCGCGACGCCGCTTGACGGTCGCGTCTACGTGGTTATTTCAACGACGAACGATCCCGAGCCGCGGTTCCAGATTCTTGAGGAGGAAGCCAAGTCCCAGCAGATTTTTGGGGCGGATGTAGACGGACTTGCGCCTGGCCAAAACGCGATTATCGCTGATGATGCTTTGGGCTACCCGGTTGCCAACTTTCGAAATGTGCCCGCTGGGGATTATTGGGTGCAGGGAGTCTTCAACAAATACACCACATTTCATCGGGCGGACGGGCACGCCGTCAAGCTGCCGATGGACGAAGGCGAAGGGCAGCACTGGGATTCGAAGCCGGGGAACTTTTATAGCGTGCCAGAGCGCATGCACATCGATCCAGCCTCCGGCGCTACGTTGCAAATCCATCTAACGAAGGTTGTAGCGCCGATACAGCCGGCAAAAGACACGGAATGGGTCAAGCACATTCGGATGAAGAGCGAAGCGCTTACCAAATTTTGGGGACGACCAATGTATGTCGGGGCGATCGTGGTCATTCCGGAAGGTTGGGCTTCGCATCCCAACGCGCACTATCCGCTGGTTGTGGATCACGGACACTTTCCGCATGATTTCAACGGCTTTCGCACCACGCCGCCGGGGCCAGATCTGAGCGGCAATGCTCTCGAACGGGCCCAGTCGCAATTTAAGTTCTATCAGGACTGGACGACCGGGAAGCTGCCGCACATGCTGCTGCTGCTGGTGCAGCACGCCAATCCTTACTATGACGATTCTTATGCCGTCGATTCGGCTAACGTGGGCCCTTACGGAGAAGCGATCAACCGCGAGTTGATTCCCTACGTCGAAAAAGAATTTCGCGGCATCGGGCAGGGTTGGGCGCGGGCAACTTATGGAGGTTCGACGGGCGGGTGGGAAACCTTGGCCACGCAGATTTTCTATCCCGACGATTTTAATGGGGCCTGGGGCGCGTGCCCTGATCCGGTGGATTTTCACGCGTATCAAACCGTGAATATTTACGAAGATAAAAATGCGTACTGGAGCATAGGACCGTTCGGTCGCGTGGCGCAGCCGGAGATGCGGACGCCGCCGGGGATTGTGCTTGCGACGACAGAAGGAACGAACCAGTGGGAGTTGGTGCTTGGGACGCATGGGCGTTCCGGTGAACAGTGGGACATCTGGCAAGCTGTGTTTAGTCCCGTAGGGGCGGACGGCTATCCCGCCGAGATTTGGGACCAGAGAACGGGCGTGATCAATCACGAGGTCGCGGAATATTGGCGGCAGCATTACGATTTGACGGCGATCATGCAGCGGGATTGGAAAACGCTCGGGCCGAAGCTTGTGGGAAAACTCCACGTGATGGTCGGGACAGCGGACACATTTTTTCTCGATCATGCCGTGCACCTGATGCAGGCTTCCATGGAAGGTTCCGCGAATCCGCACTACGTGCCTGATTTTGATTACGGTGTGGATCAGCCCCACTGCTACACCGGGCCTCCGGGATCGACGACGCGGGAAGGCGGGATGACCTTTACGCAGCGGGTGATGAAAGCATCCGAGGCGTGGATGCTGAAGACCGCACCTAGAGGTGCGGACACTACCTCCTGGCGGTATTAGGCGCTCTGCGTATAATGTGCGCTCCAGAAAAGAGGAGAAGGATTCATGCACTACCGCAGATTTGGACGCACGGGATGGAACGTCAGCGAGATTGGCTACGGGATGTGGGGCCTGGCCGGGTGGACCGGTTCGGAAGATACGGAATCGCTTGCGTCGCTGGAGCGTTCCGTCGAGCTTGGCTGCAACTTTTTTGACACCGCCTGGGCTTATGGCGATGGGCACAGCGAAGAGCTGCTCGGAAAAGTTTTGCGCGCGAACCAAGGGAATGCGGCCGCGGGCGGGCCTGACAAAAAACTGTACGTGGCGACAAAAGTTCCGCCGAAAAATCGGCGCTGGCCCAGCCGCCGGGAATTTTCTCTGGAGGATTGCTTTCCGCCGAACTACATCGTCGAGTACGTCGAGAAGAGCCTCGCCAATATCGGCGTTGAAACGCTGGACGTGATTCAATTTCACACCTGGGAAGACAAATGGTTGGATGACGAGCGTCTGCCGCGTGCAATCGAAGATTTGCGGAGCAGCGGCAAGGTGCGCGCCGTAGGGATCAGCCTGAATCGCTGGGAGCCCTGGAATGGAATTCGGGCCGTGCGGGCCGGGCTTGTGGACGCGGTGCAGGTCATTTACAACATTTTCGATCAGAATCCCGAGGACGAGCTTTTTCCCGCGTGCCGCGAAAAAGACGTCGCGGTGATTGCGCGCTGCCCTTTTGATGAAGGGTCGCTGGCAGGAATCCTGACAGTGGACAGCACGTGGCCCCAGGGAGATTGGCGCAATACTTACTTTGTGGCCGAGAATCTGAAGAGCAGTGTGGCGCATGCCGATGCGCTTCGGCCGCTGCTCAAGGACGGCATGAGCATGGCGGAAATGGCGCTGCGATTTATCCTCAATAACAAAGACGTCACCACGATTATTCCGGGGATGCGCAAGATCCGGAACGTGGAATCCAACATCGCGGCCGACGCAAAAGGTTCATTGCCGGCCGAGCTGCAAGCTGAACTTCGTAAACACCGCTGGATTCGCACGCCCACCAGCTGGAGCCAATAGAGTCCGTGGCTAGGCACTTTGAAATCACAGAACGGAGGAATTCCATCCGGATTTCAGTGAGAGAAGATTTGCCGGCGTGGGCAAGGATTCTTATTGGATTGATCGCTGCTGTCGCGGCTTTTTCCCTAGGCCGTGGCCTGCTCGGAAATTGGATTTGGATGGTGGCACTCTGCATTGCGGCGGTCTCGTTTGCGACGGCAAAAGGCTCGCGCGCAGATTTGAATGTCACGAATGTTGAATTAGTGACCCGGGGAAACATGGGCAGGCGGGGCGGTAGAGCGACCCAGATTGTATGCACTGGTGATGTTGGAGGGCTTGAATTTCGGGACAAAACAGGCCAGCGAAGCGGGCTTTACGCGCTAACGGTACGAAGAGCGAAGTGTGTCCTGCCATTCGTAGGCTATGCGGAAGCGATGGAAGTCGTTCGCGCGATCCAAACAAAATATCCTGGATTGGCGGAGATCTGGCGAGCTGAGACAGGCCCCAGCGAAGACGCCATTACACCTGGCTTAGGTAAGTGAAATGAGCGGCAAGTCCCCTAAGCGGTTTGTTTGAGAGCGCGTTCGACTAGCGTGAGGCAGCGCTCGGCTTGTTCGCGAAGGAGATCTTCGCGATCGCCGCGGTCCTTCTGCGTGCTGTGAAGTTCGTCGGCAATCGCCAGAGCGGCAAGTACGGCGACTTTTTGCGTGTCCACGGTGGCGCCGCCGGCAGCAATGGCGTGCATTTTTTCGTCGACATAGCGGGCCAGCTTGTGGACATAACTTTCGTCGAGTTCGCCGCGGATGGAGTAGGTCTGGCCGAAGATTTCGACTTTTACGGGATCGCTCATGGAACAAATTTCCGACTAGCCGAAGATACCACATCTTGCCGAGATCGGACGCAGCCCCGCGGGGTTCCGGATAAACGTGCTGCGCGCGTGCAAGCAGAAGCGGTGCGTTTCGGCGACGAGGTCAGCTGGCGCGGAGTTGTGCGCTTAGTTGCTTTTCCAGGGCGGCGATAATTTTCGCGGAGAAATCTGTAGTTTGAGCGTCGGTGAGCGTGGCTTCGCGGCTTTGGAATGTCACACGAACGAGGAGCGAGTATTTTCCAGCGGGCACGTTTTTGCCGCGGAAGAGATCGGCAGCCTCGACGGATGCAACTTCAGGAATAGCAAGCGAGCGAATTGTTTTGACGACATCCGAATACGAAGTGGCTTCGGCGAGCAACAGGGAAAAGTCGCGCTCCACTGCCGGGAAACGCGGGAGGGGCTTGTAACGGCGCGCTTCTTTCGCCGCGTGAATTTGTGCGTAGAGGGGCTCGAGCTGAATTTCGGCCAGGAAAATATCCTGACGCAACTTGAATTTTTCGGCGACGCGGCGCGAGAGCTGGCCTGCGATGCCGACCGAAGTGTTGCCCGACAAAACTAGCGTGCCGCGGCGGACGGCGTGGAGCCAGTTTGCAGCGCCATCGCGCCATTCGAAACCACCTGCAAGGGCGCCGATGGCGTCGAGATCGCCTTTCAGGTCGGCGAATTCGTACTCGCGGGAGTTTTCGCCTGCAACGATACCTTTTTCGCGGGCTACGCCAGTTGCGCCGATCGTGAGCACAGGCGTTTCGACGGAGGCCGTTCCTTCGACGCGGTAGCGGCGGCCAATTTCGAAGAGGCGAACGTTGCGCTGGCCGTGGTTGAGATTCCATTCGAGAGTTGCGGCCATGGTGACGAGGCCCGTCGAGCGGAGGACGCCGGCTTCTTCGGAGAGAGGATTCGCGAGGCGGGCCGGAGCTACGCCTTCGGGACGGAAAAGCGCGTCGCGATCTTCAGCGACGTGGGGAATGGTGAGGATTTCGCTATAGCTGAGACCAATGAGGCGTTCGCGTACCCGCGATTCGGGGATGTATTTCGACAGGCGCTGTGCACCCTGGCGTGCCGCGGGCAAGCGCGGCGGAAATTTATCGAGGCCGTGAATGCGAGCGACTTCTTCGATCAAATCGATTTCGCGTTCGACTTCGGCGCGCCAGGAAGGTTGCGTGCATTCCCAGGTCGCGAGAAGCGAGCCGGCCGAGCCGCGATTTCCATCGATGCGAACCGGCGCGAAGCCCAGCGCGGCGAGAATCACTTCGATTTCGTTGTCGGGAACGTCGGCGCCCATCACGCGAAGAAGCTCGGTGCGCGTCAGCTGAATTCTTTTCACGGAGCGTTTGCCGGGATAGACATCCACGACGCCCGCGAGGAGTTCGCCTCCCGCAAGCTGCAGGATAAGCTCGGCGGCGCGACGCGAAGCTACTTCCGCCGTCTCCGGATCGACGCCGCGGCCGAAACGCGTGGAAGCTTCCGTGTGCAGTTTCAAGGAACGCGCGGCCTTTCGAACGGCAACTGGTTCGAACCACGCACACTCAATCAGAACATTTTTTGTGGAGAAGGAAATTTCGGTGTCGGCGCCGCCCATTACTCCGCCGATGCCTACGGCGCGAGAACCGTCGCCGTCAAAGACCACCGAAAGGGAGGGATCGAGCGTACGTTCGAGGCCATCGAGCGTACGGATTTTTTCTCCGGGCTTTGCGCGGCGCACGCCGATGCGATGATCGCGGACTTTGTCGTAATCGTAGGTGTGAAGCGGATGACCGAGCTCAAGCATCACGTAATTGGAAATATCAACGACGTTGCTGATACTGGCCACGCCGGATGCTTCGAGACGGTCGCGGAGCCAGGCCGGCGAAGGTTGAATTTTTACGCCGCGAATTACGCGGGCCGTAAAGCGACCACAAAGCTCGGGCGATTGAATCTCCACATTGGCGGCTTCACTCGTTTTTGCGGCGCTTTCCGGGGGTTTTGGCGCGATGGGCTTAAGGGGCAATTTGTAGACGGCGTTTAGTTCGCGCGCGATTCCGTAATGAGCCAGGCAATCGGGGCGGTTCGAACCGACTTCGGCGTCAATCACGGCGCCGTGCGGGCCGTTTTCGACGCTGCCGATGTTTGTGCCGGATAGCGCGAGGCGGGATGCGACTTCATCCGGTGAGGCGGTGAGGTCGAGGAATTCTTTCAGCCAGTTGTAGATGACCTTCATCGGTTAGAGCGGCTCCGTGTTGTGAGAAGACCCACCGTCAAAAGACGAGGGTGGGGCGCGCGCGCTTTGTTCGTCAGGGGCGGCATATTCTAGGCGCCTCCCAATTGGCCGAAAAAGATGTGCGTTGTGTATTCGAGGCGGACGCGGCCGACCTGATTGTGCGCGTCGAAGATTCGCTCAAGCTCGGCCATCATCGGAGCGTAAGTAGGAGCCTCTGGCCTGGGGATGAAGGAGCTGCTGCGCATGCGGCCTGCGACGCCGGCGAAATCGAATTCCTGGAAATTCGGCAACTCGTAGGAGCTGTAGGCGTTCGGGCCGAAGAACTCGATCATCTGTTGTTCGTGCGGGTAGCTTTCCTTGACGCTGGCGTAATCGGTGCCGAATTTGCGAAGCAAATCTTCGTAATCGCGAAGGAACGGGGTCGTGTCCGTGAGCCGCTCGTTCCAGACGATGACGACCCAGCCGTCTGGCTTCAGGATGCGGCGGAACTCGCGGCGCGCAGCGTCGTGGTCGAACCAGTGGAACGCCTGTCCCGCGGATACGAAATTCATGCTGGCGTCTTCCAGCGTGGTGGCTTCCGCCGAGCCATCGATGCTGGTGAAGCTGTCATAGGAGGCGAGATATTCTTCGCCGGCTTTGCGCATTTCCTCGTTGGGCTCGACGCCGAAGACGCGATTGCCGTTTTTCAAGAAGAGTTCGCTGAGAAAGCCGGTGCCTGAGCCAATGTCGGCAATAGCGTGGCCGGATTTGAGGTTGCACTCGGCGCGGAGAAGATCGCGAATGCCGGTGGGATAGCCGGGACGATAGTGAACGTAGTCGGCTACGCGGGAGGAGAAGCGTTGTTTGGCGTCGGCGAAGTTCATCGTTGATACTTGAAATTCGAAATACGAAGCTCGCTAAAGATGCTCATGAGAATTGGCGCAGGAAGCGCACATCGTTTTGAAAGAAGACCTGGATATCGTCGATGCCGTACTTGAGCATGGCGAGGCGGTCGATGCCCATGCCGAAGGCGAAGCCGCTGACACGCTTTGCGTCGTAGTTGACGAAGCCATAGACAGCGGGATCGACCATGCCGGCGCCGAAAAGCTCAATCCAGCCCGCGCCTTTGCACTTGGAGCAGGTGCCGCCTCCGGCGGCTGTACCGCTTCCGCCGCAGAAGATGCAGGAGACGTCGAACTCGACACTTGGCTCGGTGAATGGGAAATAGCTTGGGCGGAAGCGTGTTTTAACGCCGGGGCCGAAGAATTGTTTGACGAAGTATTCGATGGTGCCGGTGAAATCGCAGAACGTGATGTCGTTATCTACGGCCAGGCCCTCGACTTGATGGAAGATGAAGGAATGAGTGGCGTCGGGATTGTCGCGGCGATAGACCTTGCCAGGGACGATGACGCGCACGGGCGGCTGGCGTTTTTCCATGGTACGAATTTGCATGGGCGATGTGTGCGTGCGAAGAAGCAGCGGCGTTGGCGCGTTCTTCGGCAAATCGAGATAGAACGTATCCATGTCGTCACGCACAGGATGGAACTCAGGGATGTTGAGCGCTTCGAAATTGTAGTAAGGCGTTTCGATTTCCGGGCCTTCGACAACCGAGAAGCCGATAGAGAAAAAGATGTCTTCGATTTCCTGGAAGACCTGGCGGATCAGGTGATGTGAACCGATGGGACGTGCGACGCCCGGGAGTGAAAGGTCGATACGATCGTGAGCCAGGGCTGCTTCGTCGGAGCCAGACTCGATGGCTTGGCGGCGAGCTTCGATTTGAGATTCGACCTGGGCGCGGAGTTCGTTGAGGCCGGCGCCTACCGCACGTTTTAGTTCGGGTGAAGCGGGTCTTAGCCAGTTGTCGGTGATTTGCGCAAGTACGCCGGATTTGCGGCCCAGCCACATCACCTTGGTTATGTTCCAAGCTGGTTCGTCGTGTGCGCGCGAAATTTCGGCGTCAAAGCGCGAGCGAACTTCGGTGAATAGCGAAGAGAGTTGGTCCGCTTGCGTTACGCCCAGGTCGGCAAGAGTCCGACTGGTTGGATTTTCGATGTTCGGCATAAGAAGAGATATGGGTTACACCGGAGGGCACGATTTGCCGTGCCCCCACCGTGCTACGTTTTATGATTTGACTGCTTTTGCTGGCGGCGGAGCGGCGCTTTTCGCTGAGGCTGCCAGGCTTGCGAAAGCAGCTGCGTCTTTCACCGCCATGTCGGCAAGAATTTTGCGGTCTAGAGAAACGCCAGCGGCTTTGAGGCCGTGGATCAGCTGGCCATAGGTCAGGCCGTTGTTGCGGGCGGCTGCGCCTATGCGCTGGATCCAGAGTTTGCGATATTCGCGTTTCTTTACGCGACGGTCGCGCTTGGCGTAACGGTCGGCGCGATTCGCGGCTTCTTGGGCGGACTGGTAGAGCTTGCTCTTTGTTAGAAAGAAGCCTTTTGTCCGTTTGAGGTACTTTTTACGACGAGCGCGGCGTTTTGTGCCGCGTTTTACGCGTGCCATGGGTTTTTCTCCTTAGGTTGGAGACAAAGGCGGTGCGCTCACGCGCAGAAAAACGCGTTCGGCAGCGGGTTTGTCTCGGATTTGTTGCTGTCCGCTAGACGATTCGCCTTGCGGCGAATCAGATTTGGCGGCTTTATCGGCCGGCAGGCACCCGTGAAGCGCTGCCTGGCACGATGCGCGGGACTTGCGTCCTGCGTTTGATCGTAAGGGCACGGCATGCCGCGCCCTTACGAAGAAAAGCTTTGCGCGTGCAACTGCAATTTGCGCGCGCTGAAAATCTTTGCGGATTCTAGCCGTACGGAAGCATTTGCTTAACGGCGGCTACATCTCTGGGACTGACCAGCGTCAGCTTCTTCAGCTTGCGCATGCGGCCGGGGGCTTTTGTGCCCATGAGGTGGCGCTTGCCGGAGTGCATGCGTTTGATTTTGCCGTTCGCGGTGATTTTGAAACGCTTGCGGGCGCCGCGATGGGTTTTCAGTTTCAGTTTTGGTTTCGTGGAATTTCTTGGCATTGAATGAAACTCTCCTAAGATTTTTTGGCGTCTCGATTCCTACGCCTTGCTCAAACGTGGGCGCAGCATGCCGTACCACTAAAAGTTCAAGAGCAAAGTCAAAAACTACTGCGACTGCTGGGCGTTGGCCGCCGATTGCCCGGAAGGTTTCGCGACGGCTACGCCTTTTTTCGGGGCCAGCAGCGCGACCAGAACGTTGCCTTCCATGCGTGGCATCGTTTCGATCTGGCAAGAGTCGCCGATTTCCACCAGCAAGCGATTCATCTTGGCGCGGCCTACTTCCTGGTGCGCCATTTCACGCCCGCGGTGGAAAATCATGGCGCGAACTTTGTGGCCGTCGCCGAGGAAGCGGATGATCTGGTTCTTGCGAACCTGATAATCGTGCTCGGCCGTGGCGGGGCGAAACTTCACTTCCTTGAGCTGCGACCCGCGGCTGCTCTTACGCTGTTCGTGCGCTTTTTTGTTGGCCTGGTAAAGATACTTGCCGTAGTCAGTGATCTTGCAAACTGGCGGGTCGGCCGTCGGCGAAATTTCCACCAGATCCAGACCGCGCTCACGCGCGAGCTTCATGGCCTCGAATGGCTGCATGACGCCAAGCTGGCCGCCTTCTTCATCAATCACCCGGATCTCGCGAGCGCGAATCCGCTCGTTCACGCGAATGCGATCGCTCTGCCGGAAGCTGCGTTCTGGGATATTCCCCCCTAATTGCTAAAGGCGCCTGGTGGCCCGCCTCGCCGGGCTGGCCCTCGAATCCGCCACAAGTCCGTCCACACAGGCAAAAGAAGCCGGGGACGGGCTTCAAAGTATAGCACGGTGCGGGATTGGTTGAGCAAGGGTTGGTTGAGCCTTAGGAGAGCGGCGGGGGCATCAAGAAGAGATGGCGAGGACTTTGCCGCCGGGACCTTCGATGCGGGCGCGGAGTTGCGGCTGCTCGGCGTAGGAGACAGGTACGCCGAGACCAAGAATGACGGAGATGCGCCGCAGTTCAGAGTCGGCAGGTGTGGCGAGCGAGAAATGTTCGATCTTGCAGCCGGAGGGCGCGTCGGCGGAGGGATGGACAGTGTCAGCGCTCCACTCGATGAAGAAGGGGAGGAGGCCGGAACGGTCGTCCTTAAGATTTAGAGTTTTCCATTGGAGGAGGCGGCCATCGGGACGTTTGCGTGAGCCCGGAGTCGGACCTTCGAAGGCGATTGAGGCGGTACGGAGGCGAGCGGCGAATGGAGTTAGATCGCCGGGATGAACGGCCCAGGTGACAAGGCGAGGTTCGGTGAGTTTTTGCAAGCCGTAAGGATCGGGCGCGCCGGGCTGCTCGGGATCGGGCGCGATGATTTCGAGATAGTGTTTTTCGCCGAGGGAGAGGAGAGCGTTGCGCGTGCCGCGACCGGGGTGGACGCCACCGAATGCGGCTCGGACGCCGGTGTGTTTTTCGACGAAGTCGATGCCGCGATCGAGTTCGCTGCAGCCTAGGAGAATGTGGTCGAGCAGGGCGGGGGCTCCATCGCTGGCCGTCGCGAATTGGGGAGTTAAAGCGAATCCGGTGGTGGCTGCGAGAAAGAATCGGCGTGAAATCATCTCAACCTTGCTCCGTTGTCGCTTGCTAATGCTGGGTCATTCTGAAGTCGGCGGATCACAGCCAGGATGGCCTGTGCCACTCTCAAATCAGGCCAAGGCACGGGCGGTGACTTCTTCTTGCAAAGCGGCGACGACTTCGGCGAGGGGCTTGGGGCCCTGGTCGCCTTTGCTGCGGTGGCGGACGGAGACTGTGCCGGCTTCGGCCTCCTTTGCGCCGACGATGAGCATATAGGGAATTTTTTGAAGCTGGGCGTCGCGAATTTTGGCCGGAAGCTTCTCGTTGCGATCGTCGAGATGGACGCGAATGTTGTGGCGCTTGAGAGTCTCGGTGACGTGTTTGGAATAGTCGGCGACTTTTTCGCTGACGGGGCAGACTTGCACTTGCACGGGTGCCAGCCAAAGCGGGAAGGCGCCCGCGTAGTGCTCGATCAAGATGCCGAAGAAGCGCTCAACGGAGCCGAGAAGTGCGCGGTGGACCATGAGTGGTTGATGTTTGGCGCCGTCTTCGGCGACGTACTCGAGGCCGAAACGCGCGGGGAGATTGAAATCGAACTGGACGGTGGTGAGCTGCCAGGGGCGGCCGATGGCGTCAATGAGCTTGACGTCTATTTTGGGGCCGTAGAACGCGGCTTCGCCGGTAATGGTTTTGTACGGAATGTTGAGCTTCTTCATCGTGTCGGCGAGCGCGGCTGTGGCGCGGTGCCAGTCTTCGGGCTTGCCGGCGTAATTTTCGGGATGCGAGGCGTCCCAGTCGGAGAGTTCGACTTCGAATTTATCGAAGCCGAAATTTTTCATTACCGCGAAGGCAAAATCCATGCAGGCTTCCACTTCGCTTTCGATTTGCGCCGGGGTGCAGAAAATGTGAGCGTCGTCCTGCGTGAATCCGCGGACGCGCAGCAAACCGTGCAGGGCGCCGCTGCGTTCGTAGCGATAAACAGTGCCGAGTTCGGCGAGACGCACAGGGAGTTCGCGATAACTGTGCTGCTTGGATTTGTAGATGAGGATGTGGCCCGGGCAGTTCATGGGCTTGAGCTGATAGTCCGCTTTCTCGACTTCAACGGGTCCAAACATGCTGTCTTTGTAAAAGCCAGTGTGGCCGCTGGTTTTCCAGAGGTCGAGGCGCATGATGTGCGGGGTGTAGACAAGATCGTAGCCGCGCTTCAGGAGCTCCTCGCGGAGCCAGTCTTCCATGATTTTGCGAACGAGGCCGCCTTTGGGATGCCAGAAGATGAGGCCGGGTCCGGCTTCATCCTGAATGCTAAAAAGTTCGAGTTCGACGCCGAGTTTGCGGTGATCACGGCGCTTCGCTTCTTCGAGGCGATTCAAATAGTTGTCGAGATCTTTTTGATTGAAGAAGCACGCGGCGTAAATGCGCTGGAGTTGCGGGTTGCCTTCCTGGCCTTTCCAATAGGCACCGGCGACATTCATGAGCTTAAACGCGGTGATGCGTTTGGTGCTGGGGATGTGGGGGCCGCGGCAGAAGTCGATGAATTTGCCGGTGGTGTAAAATGAGACCATCAACTCATTGGCTTTTTCTTCGACGAGCTCACATTTGAAAATCTGGTCGCTCTTTTTGTAAAGCTCGATCGCTTCGGGCTTGGGAATGAGCTTGCGCTCGTTGGGCAAGTCCTGCGCGGCAAGCTCATGCATCTTCTTCTCGATTTTGGCGAGGTCTTCCGGAGTGAACGGTTCATCGCGAAGAAATTCATAGAAGAAACCGTTTTCGATGGGCGGACCGATACCTAGTTTTACTGCGGGGTAGAGTTCCATCACAGCGGCGGCCATCAAATGCGCCGCGGAATGGCGGAAGACGAACAGCGCGTCGGGATCCTTTTCGGTTAGGATCTGCAGCTTGACGTTTTCCTCGAGGGGGCGGCGCAAATCGATCAGTTCGCCGAGATCGGGGGCGTTGGGCAAAGGAGCGCCGTTGCTAGCGGTCACCCGTGCGACGAGGGCGGCGTCGGCGAGCCGGGGTGAGATTTTACGCGCGATATCCGCTGGAGTCGTGCCTTTGGGCACTTCTTGAACTTTGCCGTCCGGTAATGTGACTTGCACTTGCTCCATGATTTGTCCACCTGGAAGGAGAACTCCAAGCTTATCGGCGTGCACAACACGGGTCAAGGTGGCTGTCCATGCAGAGCCGAGGGCAAGATGTGGGATTCTTGCTGATTCGAGATAGAATTCCTCGATGTATCCATCTCTTGGATTTAACCGTTCTCTTGGCTGGCTTGCAAATCTCGTCGTTCTGATCATCATCATCACCAACCCACAACCCGGCGCGGCGCAAACATCCACGCGGGTCAAGTGGGCTGACGACCGATACAAAGTAGATATTTTGCTCGTCGTGGCGCATCCGGATGATGAAGGAGCGGCGACCCCCTATTTGGCCCGCGCCGTTGATGAGGGTAAACGCGTCGCGGTGGCCTATGGAACGCGCGGAAGCAGCGGTGAGAATCAGGCCGGGGCGGAGCAGGCGGCGGCGCTTGGCGAGATTCGCGAAATCGAAGCGCGGCGCGCCTGCCTAACGCTGGGAATCGACAAAGTATGGTTTTTGGGCGGGAAAGACACCGCGTCACAAGACGTTCTGCAATCGCTGGCGAACTGGGGGCATGGCGCCACGCTCGAGAACCTGGTGCGTATCGTGCGGATAACGCGCCCGGAAGTGATTCTCACGTTTCTGCCAGGGACTTTTATTGGAGAGGACCACGGAGACCATCAGGCTGCGGGGGTACTGGCCACAGAAGCCTTCGATCTCGCAGGGGATCCCACCGTATTTTCCGAACAAGTCGCAGCGCCCTTGCGCCGGCTTGAGCCTTACCTCGAAAACCTGCGTCCGTGGCAGCCGAAAAAAATCTATTACTTTCCCGATGGGGACAAGGAAGAGATTTTTCGGGACAAAGGCCCGAGGTATTCGGTTACGGAGATTTCGAAATCGGCGAAGAAGGCGTACTGGCGAATGGCACTGGACTCGTTTTTGAAGCACGAAACACAGGCCAAAGGTTTCATTGCTTCGCTTTCCAAAATGGATGACTCGCAAATCGAAAAGATGGCTACCTCGGACGGTTTTTGGAGCAACGGGATAGGTTTCGTACGCGGAAAATCGCTGGTGGGAGGCAGCGTCACGGGAGACGTCTTTGAGGGAATAGCTCCAGGCGCGATTTCTTTCGCGAGGCCTGACGCTTCGCCGGAGCCCTCCGCACCCGAAGTGTCTGTGGAACTCGCCGGCCCCTGGAGTTTTTATGCGGAATTTCGGCGCGCACACGGGCTGACGCATCTGCCTCATCCGGAGCCGCCGGAAATCGCCCAGCAAGCAGAGGGCACTTTTGTGATTCCCTTGTGGTTGCGCAATCAGACAGCCGAGGCGCGGGAGTTTTCGCTCTCTGTAAGCTTGCCAGCAGGATGGACGACACAAAACGGCATGGTGAAGCTTAAGGTGGAAGCAAAACAGACTGGAGCTGCGCGCATGGAGATATTGCTTCCGGCTCTCACAGAAACGGGAGCAAAAAAGCCTGAGGCGCAGGAAATCCAGATACGCGGCGAATCGAATGGGCAGGTTGTTGGCGACGTGAAGATTCTCGTCGAATTGCGCAAGCGCGCGCTTCCGGAGTAGCTCAAGTCGCGTTACGTCTTCTTGATGCGAGCCGCTTCCAAACCTTCCCAGACGCTTTCCGGGAGCATCAGCAGGTCGTTAAATTCTCCCGCGCCTCGCAGCCATTGGCCGCCGTCAATGACCACGCACTCACCGTTGATGTATTCCGCCATGTCGCTGATGAGGAAGGTGGCGAGGTTGGCCAGCTCTTCGTGACGTCCGAAGCGCCTCATGGGGTGCTTGTCCTTGGAGTGCTCTTCGAATTGCCGCGAAGGCATCAGGCGCGACCATGCGCCTTCGGTCGGAAAAGGCCCCGGCGCAATGGCGTTGAGGCGAATGTGATACTTAGCCCACTCCACGGCCAAGGAAGTGGTCATGGCTAGCACACCAGCCTTCGCGCAAGCAGATGGGACGATGAACCCCGAGCCGCTGTTGGCAGCCGCGTAAGTGGTCACAATATTCAGCACATTGCCGCCAAGCTTTTGCGAAATCCAGCGCTTAGCGAAAGCCTGCGTGCAATGAAACGTACCGTTGAGAACGATGCTGACGACGGTGTTGAAGGCGTTGGGAGAAAGCTTTTCCGTGCGTGCGATGAAATTTCCGGCGGCGTTGTTAATGACCGTATCAATGCGACCAAACTGCTGCTCGGCTTGCTCGGCTGCGGCTTCCACTGCGCCGTAGTCGCGCACGTCGCAGGTGGTGAAAGCGGCCGAGCCTCCGGCGCGGTGAATCTCGGCGCAAACCTCCTTTAGCGGTTCTTCACGGCGACCGACAATATACATGCGCGCCCCAAGCTCCGCGAAACGCAGGGCCATGGAGCGGCCCAAGCCGCTTCCTCCGCCCGTCAAGAAGATCGCCCGCCCCTTCAACACATCTTGTTGAAACACACAGCACCGTCCTTGGCAGTTAATAAACCTGTTTTTAAACTATGCGAAACGTCAAAACAGAGTACCAGCGTTCTCGCAGTTGCCAAATTCAGTTCGGCTTAAGCACTGCGGGAATCGGCCGGCCAATGACCTTGGCATATTCGGCAGCGAAAAGCGGACTGTCTGGAAATTCCTGCGTCAATTCGAGCAAGAGCTTTTTTGCCAGATCGTCTTGCTTTTCCCGCCGCGCTGCCAGAGCCAGAAGTATTTTCGCAAACGGTTCAAGGTAACGGCCTTTGTCGGCAGTTTTTTGAACCTCGTCCATCCCTAGCTTTTTGTCCCCATGAATGCCACCGAACCACAGAACCATACGGACGCCTCCGGAGAGGCAGCCGATGATGTAATTGGCCGAGCCTGGTGCGACCCACGCATCGCTTGCGTCGGGGCGCTGCGCCAGCAACAGTTTGGCGTGTTCGTTGGCTTCCTTCATTCTCTTGAGCCCCTCCATATGTTTTTTTTGAAGGATGCTGTCGGAGTTGGAATCCATGCCGGCCGCCAGGGTCAAAGAAAAAAGTGCCGCCGCGTCGTTTTTGTTCTTGGCAAGCCGCACATTCGAGAGCTTCCGGGCTGTGGCCAAGTTGTCATCGAAGTTCTTCAGGCGTTCGGGATCGGGCTTGCCGTCGATGCCGCGAAGGAATTTTTTGTCATCCAGGAAGAAATCGCTGGTCATGACACCCTGGCTGTAAAATTCCTCAAATAGATAACTCGCCGCTGTCGCCACAAAACCAAAAGGATCCGCGGGGTGCTCCGAGGTCCACGCGGAAAACTTTTCGCGAGCTTCAGGATACTTCTGAACGTAAAGCAGGCGGAAGCCTTCCTTCATTTGCGGCACTTCCGTGAAGGCGGAATCGCTGCCATCGGAGGCTTCCTGGGCGCAGGAGAAGACCGGGGTGAGCAGTATAACCAGTGCGAAGAGAAAAAGCCGCCAGCCAAAGCGCATAGGCGCTTTCAAAAAACACCGGGGATGAATCTCGCCTTGTTGGCCATGGTGGCCTGATACTCCGGATTGGCCAGTAGCACGCGCTCTTCCGTGGAAAGCCGCATCGAAAGCACGGCAATGTGCGCCAGCGAGCCGGCAATGGCGGTAATCCAGGCTGTGTGAATCAGGGGCAGCGCCAGCATCTCGGCAAAGACCGCCGCGTAGTTTGGATGACGCACATAACGAAAAGGTCCCGAAGAAATAACGCCGAGGCCGGTCGAATCGACCACTTGGACGTTCCAGTGGTTGCCGAGCGTGCGGATAACCCACCAACGAAGAACGTTCGCCGCCAGAAAAATCACGAACATCACGGCGGCAAGCATGGGAATAAAGGGGCGATGAAGAAGCAGGACTTCCAGCGCAGCGCCGATCAGGACGCCGGTATGAAGAAGCACCATCCAGCGAAAACGCGGCTCTTCCACCCTGGAGGCCCCGCGCGCAAGCATCTCCCGCTGATGCCGCCGGGAGATCTGCAACTCGGCGATGCGCAGAAGAGCCACGGCCACGAGCAGGCCGAGAAACGCGATGACGCTCAGTGCCATTGCAGCAAAAGAAATTCCGCGCTGAATCCCGGGCCGAATGCGGCGGCCATAGCGTATTCGCCGGACTTCAGCGGCCGCTTCTCGAGCCATTCCTGGAGAATGAAAAGAATCGTGGCACTCGAGAGGTTGCCGACGTTACTGAGAATATCCCAGGAGGGTTGCGTGTCACATTTGCAGAGCCCCAATTCCTTCTCGACATTGCCGAGCAGCCGCGCGCCGCCGGGGTGCAGAATCCATCCCTTTATTTCTTTTTGCGTGCGCCCTTGGCGTTCGAGAAAACCATTCACGAGCTCGCGGATCCTGGCCCCAATCATTTCGGGGACGTCTTTCGCAAGCAAAATGTGGAAGCCCGAATCCCGCAGGTCGAAACCCATCGCACCCAGAGAGTCAGGGAAGGTGTAGGTTTCCGAAACGAGTATTTTGGGGCCTTTCTGCGCTTTTCCGCTTACCAGGACTGCGGCGGCACCATCCCCGAACAGAACCGAGGAGATTAAGTTTGCCTGGGAGATGTCCTTGCGCTGAAAGGTGAGCGAAGGCAGCTCGACGGCGATGATCAAAACGTTTCCGCCGGGATGGGCTTTCAAATAATCCGCGGCGCGGCCCAGCGCCATCGCACCGGCTGCACAGCCAAGCTCGGTAAACGGCATTCGGCGCACGTTGGAGCGGAAGCCCATCAGATTAATTAGGTGCGCGTCAAGGGAGGGGATCATGAACCCGGTGCAGGAGACGGTAATGATGAGGTCGACTTCGTCAGGTCGCAACCCGGCCCGCTCGAGGCACTTCTCTGCGGCTTCCTTGCCGAGCTTGATCGCGTGCTCCATGTACTCCTGGTTGGTCTTGGAAAGTGCCCTTGGCTCCACGGTGTATTCGATGGGAAAAATCGAGTAGCGTTTGTGAACTTGGGCGTTGTCCACGATGGACATCATGGCTTCAAGGCGCCGTTCCGGAATGTCAAACACGCGCCCCATGTAGTACTTTACATCGTCGCGCGTGATGGTAAACGGCGGAAGAGCCGTAGCCGACGCGGCAATCGTGCAGTGCGAGTTTGAAGCCCCGTTCGAGGATCCAGTAGTCAAGGATTCCACCTGTCAATTCTGCGAGATAGCTCCGCCAGAGAGTACACCAGTTTACCAAGCCATTTCGTTACAACGGTTCAGCGGCGGGTCGCATGAGCGCTAGACTCTACAACATTCCCTGCGCGGGGAACAGTTCGATTTGACAATTCCCCCGGTCGCGTCGTCCAGCACCGTTCCTAACTAATTTATCCTTCTCCAGACGCTTTGTAAAATGCCCTGCGCGGTTTGGGGTATGCTCTTTGCCATCATGAAGATATCCATGAATTATCGCAATCGAGCCAGCTTGCGGCAGGCGATCCTTTTTCTGAGCCTGGCGGGAATCTTTCTGCTCGCATCCGGCGCGCTTTCCCAACAGCAGGCGCCGCCACTGCTGGTGATGATTTCCGTGGACGGCATGCGCCCGGACTACATTACCGAGGCGGATGCACACGGCGCGAAAGTGCCGAACCTCCGACGGTTTCTTAACGAGGGAACGTACGCAGAGGGCGTCGTTGGGACCCTTCCTACTGTCACCTATCCAGCCCACACAACCCTTGTGACCGGGGTATGGCCTGCAAAGCACGGAATCTTTGCGAACACGACGTTTGACCCGCTACAGCAGAACTTTCAGGGCTGGTATTGGTATACCGAAGATATTCGCGTTCCGACGCTCTGGGACGTGGCTGCACGGGCTGGGCGCGGTACCGCGAGCATCCAATGGCCCGTCACCGTGGGCGCGCACATGAACTGGAACATTCCGGAGTTCTGGCGCGCGGGCACGCCAGATGATGCAAAGCTGCTGCGCGCTGTTTCCACGCCCGGCTTACTCGAGGAAGCCAAGCCCGATCTCGGCGAATATACCGGCGGCATAGACACTTCGGGAAAGGCAGACGAAAGCAGAGGCCGATTCACGCAGTGGATCCTGGAAAAAAAACACCCTGGATTGCTGACGCTTCATCTCACCTCGCTCGATCACATCGAACACGAGACGGGTCCCTTCAGTCCGGAATCTATTGCCATACTGGAAGGAATTGACACCACCATCGGCAAAATCCGGGAAACGGCGGAGCGGGTGGCTCCTGGCCGTGCATATATCGCCGTCGTCTCTGACCACGGATTCGTCCGAACCGACTACCAACTGAACCTGTTTCCGGCCTTTCGAGAAGCAAATCTCATTACCACCGATGGAAAAGGCAAGATCACGGATTGGAAGGCCATGCCCTGGGTTACGGGCGGGTCAGCCGCCATCGTCCTGAAAGATCCGAACGATGCGGCGATCGCTTCGCAAGTGCGCGAACTTCTTGCCAAGCTGGCGAACAATCCCGCGAATGGGATCGACCGGACCCTCGAAGCGGAAGATCTACTCAAGCGCGGCGGCTATCCACCCGCATCTTTTTTTGTCAGCTTGAAAGCCGGCTGGCGAACTGGGGCAACGCTGGAAGGGCCTGTTCTTTCAAAAACGCTTAAATTAGGCGGTACTCACGGAGCGTTGCCGGATCTGCCGGAATTGCGCGCGGCATTTTTTCTTGTGGGGCCTGGCGTTCCAGCAGGCAAATCGCTCGGGATTATTGACATGCGCGATGTGGCGCCCACACTTGCGCATGAAATTGGACTGTCCCTTCCGAGTGCCGATGGAAAAATCCTTCTGCCTTAGCCTTCGTGGCGAGCTCAAGGAAGTGCCATACCTGGCGCCGTGCGGACTTCGGCTGCTCAGCCTAACGCAGGCCGACCATCCCTTTTGCGGATTCGATTAATTTCGCGCAGTCGTAGCCCACTCCATCTTTGAAAACAAGTTCTACTTTTTCAACGTCCTTGATGTTCGTCGAGGGATCGCCCTGCAAAACGACAATGTCGGCCGCTTTTCCGACGGCAAGCGTCCCAATCTTATCCAGCTCGCCAAGAAACTCCGCGCCGTTCGACGTAGCAATATGAATGGCCTCCAGCGGCCAGAAACCCGCTTCGACGAGTAACTCGACTTCACGCTGGTCGCCGAAGCCGGCAATCACGCCACCATACCCCGTGGGATCGAGCCCCGCCAGCAGAAGTCCGCCTTGCTTCGAAAATTCGTGCTCGAACTCCAATTCCTTTTTGAAGATGACCGCTGCGTCAGAAGTTGCGGCATTGTCAGAGATGCGTGCGCGCCGCGTCAGATAAGCGAGTCGCGCCTCCGGCGTCATCGCATCGAGCACGCGGCTATCGAGCGGAGCGCGTCCTGGCACGGAAGTTTCGAACACCGGCAGCGTGGAAGTGACCGCGACGTGATGCGCGACCAAATCATGAATCATGTCCTGCATGGGTTTGCTCGCGATATCCATGGAGAGCAGCGCTTTCGCGGCCGCCTGAGGATTGGGACACACACCGGTTTTTTTGTCCGGGAAAAATTCCGTGTCCACTTCGATGCCATGCTCGAGGTCATCAATCCCGAGCGCAGCAGCTTCGCGGAAACCAATGGAGCAAAGGTGGCCCGTCACTTTGATCCCGTGGGCATGAGCCGCTTTGACCGCAGCGGAGAGTTCATCTGGGGTGATGTTCATGTAGGCCTTGAACGAAGTGGCTCCGCGCGCAATCCAGAACTCCACCATTTGCCGCGCGTCTTCCGCGTCCTTCAGTTGGTGCATCTGCAACGCAAACGCGCCTTGGCCTTCGAGATAAGGGCCCGTCACGTGAATTTTCGGGCCAGCGAGCTTTCCTGCATCGATGGCATCCTTCAACTCCAGATCCGCGTAGGGTTCCAGACTGCCAGTCGTTCGGATGGAGGTAACGCCACCCGCCAGATAAAGCCGAGGGAAACTCGAAGCATGCTCCGGATAAAGCGGAAGCCCGCCGCCCGGCGATGGATAAAACATATGATCGTGCATTCCCACCAATCCCGGAATCACGGTCCTTCCGGCAAGATCGAGCACCTTCGCGCCATCGGGAATTTTCGTCGTCCCGCTGTCGCCAAGCGCGATGATCTTCCCGTCGGCAATCACTAGCGTCTGGTCCGAGCGAGCCGCGGCGCCAGTGCCGTCCACGACGCGTACGTGCGCGAGCACAATCACGCCGGCCTCTTCTTTTACAAAAGGCGTGACCGCCGCTGACAATTTGGGCTTTGTTTGTGAAAAGGAGACGGGTAGCGCCAGCACTATGCCAAGAATTGCAAGAAGCAGTTTCCGCATCAGACCACCTCGCGGGCTGGAAGCCCATTCGCGATTGTGGAGTCTATTCATCGGCGAACCGCCGCACAAGCGCCGTACTTGCAACTCGCGCGGCGATTCCGGGCACGGAACTGCGGAAGTGGTAGTTTCGCGGAACTATTGGCAAAATCGGCGCATTAGAAACACTGCAAAGCGTTTCGTCAGCGGCCAGCTTCCTGGCTGGCCCGAATTTCCTGCCAGCGGCGCGGACGTTTATTGGCTTGCAAAACTTTTTTCCGCAGCCGAATCGATTTTGGCGTGATTTCGACGAACTCATCATCGGCGATAAATTCTATGGCTTGTTCGAGGCTTAGTTCGCGATGCGGAATTAGCCGAATGGCTTCGTCGGCGCTGGAAGAACGCATGTTCGTCTGCTTCTTTTCCTTCGTGACATTTACTTCCATGTCCTGCTCTCGCGAATTTTCGCCGATGACCATTCCTTCATAAACTTCTACAGCGGGCCCGATGAACAATTCCCCTCGTTCCTGAAGATTCCACAACGCGAAAGCCGTCGACGGCCCCGACCGGTCCGCGACGAGAGCGCCGGTAGGCCGTAGAGCCATCTCGCCGGCATAATCTGTCCAACCGTCGAAGATCGAGTGAATCAACGCAGTGCCGCGCGTGTCTGTCAGCAACTGGCTCCGCAGTCCAATCAACCCGCGCGAAGGAATCTTGAAATCCATGCGCACGCGCCCGGAATTGTGGTTGCTCATCTTGGTCATTTCTCCGCGCCGGCTGCCCAGTGTTTCCATGATGATCCCGATAAAGCTTTCCGGAACGTCGATGACCAAACGTTCGAGCGGCTCCAGTTTCTTCCCACTTTCCGTGCGCACGACGATTTCAGGTTTCCCGACCATCAGCTCAAAACCTTCGCGCCGCATTGTCTCGATCAAAATAGCAAGCTGCAGTTCGCCGCGCCCCAAAACGCGAAAAGATTCCGGCGTATCGGTGTCTTCCACGCGAATCGAAACGTTCGTCAACAATTCTCTGGCCAAGCGGTCGCGCAGATCGCGTGAAGTAAGGTAGCTGCCTTCTTTGCCGGAAAGCGGGCTGCTGTTCACCGTGAAAATCATGGCCAGCGTCGGCTCATCAATGAGCAACGGCTCAAGGGGCAATGGCGTCGTCAGGTCAACAATGCTTTCGCCGATCTGAATTCCCTCCACGCCTGCTATCGCCACAAGGTCGCCCGCGCCGACCGCCTCCGCTTCATCGCGCTCGAGTCCGCGAAACGTATAAAGCTTGGTGATTCGCGTGGACTGAAGTTTTCCGTCCAGTTTGCTGATGCCGACGTCTTCGCCGCGCCTGAGCGTGCCGTTAAACACACGCCCAATCGCGATGCGCCCGAGAAATTCGCTGTAATCGAGATTCATCACCTGAATCTGCAGCACACCATCCGGATCGCCGGGCGGCGCGGGAATATGCTTCGTAATGGTCTCAAACAGCGGAAGTAAATCCTTCGACTCATCCCCTAATTTTCGATGTGCAACTCCGTCGCGTGCGTTCGTGTAAACCACGGGGAAATCGAGCTGATCTTCGGTCGCATCCAGATCGATAAAGAGGTCGTAGATTTCGTCGAGAACCTCTTTCGCCCGCGCATCCGCACGATCGATTTTATTAAGCACAATGACCGGCGGCAGCTTCGCGGCCAGCGCTTTTTGCAAAACGTACCGCGTCTGCGGCAACGGCCCCTCGCTGGCATCCACAAGAAGCACCACGCCGTCCACCATGCGCAGCGCCCGTTCGACTTCTCCGCCAAAATCGCTGTGGCCGGGCGTGTCCACAATATTGATTTTTGTTTCGTGGAAAAAAAGCGCGGTATTTTTAGCAAGAATCGTGATCCCGCGCTCGCGCTCCAGGTCGTTGGAATCCATCACGCGCTCGACAACTGCTTCGTTGGCACGAAAAATCCCACTCTGCCGCAGCATTGCGTCAACCAGTGTCGTTTTCCCGTGGTCTACGTGCGCGATAATGGCGATATTTCGAATATTTGTGCTCATAATTTCTACGCCGGTCTAAGACTGCCTCCGGGCAGCCCTTTAAAGACAAAAATAGCTGCTGAAACAACCAGCAGCCCGGACGAATCTCCTCTGTTCTCAGGTGTGGTCGAGCAGCTTATAGTTTAGCAGAGAAATGAGGAGCACAGACATTCTTGTCTCTCTCATGCTTTTGTCACTCCCGTAATGGCAATTCCCGCCAGACCCCGCTTTAGCTTCTGCGAGCCGCCCACGGCCAGCCCCCAGACAAGAATATCTGTCCTACCCGAACCTCCTGTACTATCCTCATCCGGGTCTGGTTGCTCGCTCTAGTTTTGAATTTATCGACGGAGATTTTCATGCGACTTGTCCGTTTGCTCTGGAAAGCCAGAATTTACCTGTGGGTCTTCGTCATTCTTCTGCTCTTTCTCCTCGCCGGTCATGCCCAGGCGCCAAATCCTCCCGACTATTCACTGCTCTTTGACAAAACCGATGTCATGATCACGGCCCGCGACGGCGTAAAACTGCACACCGAAATCTACAAGCCGAAGAACGCGACCGAGCCGCTTCCCATCGTCCTCGAGCGCACCCCCTACGGAATAAGCGACGATCCCAAAGGCTTCAGCCGCAAACTCGGCCGCTACGCGGAAATGATTCCCGATGATTACATCTTCGTTTTCCAGGACATTCGTGGCCGGTACACTTCCGAAGGTACCTTCGTCATGTCGCGCCCCGTCCGCGATCCCAAAGATCCAAAAGCCATTGACGAAGGCACAGACACGTACGACACGATCGACTGGCTCGTGAAAAACGTCCCTCAGAACAACGGCCGCGTCGGCCTTCTCGGCATCTCCTATGGCGGCTGGCTCACGGTTATGGGCATGCTCGAGCCGCATCCCGCGCTGAAAGCCGTCTCCGAGCAAGCTTCTCCCGCTGATATGTTTCTTGGCGACGATTTTCACCACAACGGAGCTTTTCGCCTAAGTTACGGCTACGAATACTCTACGATGATGGAAACGGGAAAAACCAATTTCCAATTCGAATTCGACCGCTTCGATACCTACGACTGGTATCTGCGTCTCGGCCCGTTATCCAACGCCGATAAGAACTACATTCACGGCACTTTGCCGACGTGGAAGGATTTCGTCGCGCACCCCAATTACGACGCCTTTTGGCAAAAGCAAGCCATGCCGTACATTCTGACGAAGCCGAAAGTGCCTAATTTGAACGTGGCCGGCTGGTGGGACCAGGAAGACGCCTATGGTCCAATGAAAATCTACGAACTTCTCGAGAAAAACGATCCCGATCACCTGAATTATCTCGTCGCCGGCCCGTGGAATCACGGCGGCTGGGCGCGCAGCTCCGGGAAATCGCTGGGCGAAATCTCTTTTGACAGCGACACCTCCCTTTACTTTCGTCAAAAAATTGAAGCTCCCTGGTTTGCCTACTGGCTAAAGAACAAAGGGAGCCTGCCTCTCAAAGAAGCGCTGCTCTTTCAAACCGGCAGCAACCAGTGGACGCAGTTTGATTCCTGGCCTCCGCGCGATGCGAGCGCCCGTGAAATTTATTTCCACGAAGATGGCAAGCTGTCCTTCGAAAAGCCGCAGTCCAAAACGGCCCATGGTTTCGATAGCTATGTCAGCGATCCTGCACATCCTGTTCCCTATCGCCATCGGCCTATTGATATGACCTATCCGGACGATCATCCCGGCAGTTGGTACACCTGGCTCGTCGAAGACCAGCGCTTCGTCACCGATCGACCGGATGTACTCGTCTGGCAGACCGAAGAACTGACCGATGACATGGTCCTCTCCGGCAAGGTGACCGCCAAGCTTTTCGCATCCACCTCAGGAAGCGACTCGGATTGGGTTGTGAAGCTGATCGACGTTTATCCCGAAAAATACCCCGAGGACTGGAAGCTCTCCGGCTACGAACTGATGATTGCCGACGAGGTTTTCCGCGGACGCTTCCGCAATTCTTTTGAAAAACCCGAACCCATTACCCCGGATACCATCACTCCTTTTACCATCGATCTTCACACCGCGAATCACGTCTTCAAAAAAGGCCATCGCATCATGGTGCAGGTGCAGAGTTCGTGGTTCCCGATCATCGACCGCAATCCGCAGAAATTCGTTCCCAACATTTTTGAAGCGAAGGAATCCGACTTCCAGAAGGCCACCCAGCGCATTTACCGTTCGGAAGAGTTTCCTTCTGGAATCGTGCTTTCGATTGCGCCGGCCAAGCTGGCCAACTGAAATTCGTTATTTAGGCGCGCGTCGTTCCTGCAGTAATGTCGCGCAAAGTTTCACGTGAAACCTTCGGGGAGAGTATCCATGCATTCCATCCGCAAGACGGGGGGCGCCGCAATTTGCCTCATGTTCATCGGCATTTTTCTGGCGCTTCTCTTCGCAGGCACCGGTGTCGCCCAGCGACAGCGGCTCGATTTCGCCACAGTCTTTGACAAGCATGAAGTCATGATTCCCGTGCGAGATGGCGTCAAATTGCACACCGAGTTTTACATTCCAAAGAACACCTCCGGCCCGCTGCCGATTCTCATGAATCGGACTCCCTACGGGATTTCCGACCCGAACAAGGGCATCACCGGCATGCTCTACCGTTATGCCGACATGGTTCCTGATGGCTACATTTTCGCTTTCCAGGACATTCGCGGCCGCTACGGATCTGAAGGAAAATTCGTGATGCTCCGTCCGATTCATGACCCGAGCGACCCCCAAGGAGTCGATGAATCTACCGATACCTACGACACGATCGACTGGCTCGTAAAAAACGTTCCCAACAATAACGGTCGCGTCGGTCTCGACGGTATTTCCTACGATGGCTTTCTCGTTACCATGGGCATGATCAACCCGCACCCAGCTCTAAAAGCCGTTTCCGAACAAGCCTGCATGGGCGACACCTGGCTCGGCGACGACTTTTTCCACAATGGCGCATTTCGCCTAAGCTATGGCTTCGAATACACCGCGCTCCTGGAATCCTCGAACGAAAATTTCAGCTTTGCTTTTGACAAGTTCGACGTCTACGATTTTTACCTCCGCCTCGGCGCGCTTTCGAACGCCAATGGAAAATATTTTCACGGAAAAATTCCGACTTGGAATGAGTTTGTCGCCCATGCAAGTTACGACGATTTCTGGAAGCATCATGCCGTCGCCTACGGCCTGAAGGAACCCACCGTCCCGAATCTCAACGTCGCCGGCTGGTGGGACCAGGAAGACTTCTATGGCCCGATGGCGACGTATGCGCGCCTCGAAAAATCCGACTCAAAACATCTCAACTATCTCGTCGCCGGCCCCTGGAATCACGGAGGCTGGGGCGGCGGTCCTGGCAAAACGCTGGGGGAAATTCCGTTTGGCAGCGAAACCTCTCTCTATTTTCGCCAGAGCATTGAAGCGCCGTGGTTTGCCTACTGGCTGAAAGACAAAGGTTCTCTCCCTCTGCAAGAAGCCCTGCTCTTTCAAACAGGAAGCAACAATTGGGTTCAGTTCGATTCCTGGCCGCCACGCGAAGCGCAGACTCGCAACCTATATTTCCACGCTGACGGCAAACTTTCCTTCGATGCCCCGCAAGCGGATTCCGAGGACGCCTCCGACAGCTACGTCAGCGATCCCGCGCATCCAGTCCCCTACCGTCATCGCCCCATTGATATGACCTATCCCGAGGATCATCCCGGGAGTTGGTACACATGGCTCGTGCAGGACCAACGCTTCGTCGATGAGCGCCCCGACGTCCTGACCTGGCAAACGGAGGATCTAAAAGAAGACGTCACGCTTGCCGGTCAGGTCACCGCCAAACTCTTTGCTTCCACCACGGGCACCGACAGCGACTGGATCGTCAAATTAATTGATGTCTACCCGCAAAAATATCCTGACGACTGGAAACTGTCCGGCTTCGAGCTCATGATTTCCGACGAAATTTTCCGTGGCCGCTACCACAACTCCTTCGAAAAACCGGAGGCCCTCAGGCCCGGAGAAGTCACGCCATTCACAATCGACCTGCACACGGCTGATCACGTTTTCAAAAAGGGTCATCGCATCATGGTCCAGGTCCAAAGCACCTGGTTCCCTGTTTACGACCGCAACCCGCAAACATTCGTGCCAAATATTTTTGAAGCAAAAGAGTCTGATTATCAAAAAGCGACCCAGCACATTTTTCGCTCAAAGAGATTTCCTTCGAGCGTCGAAATCATGACTTTGCCTCGAGGTAGTGCGCACCCGGCCAACTGAAACGGTCGCTAATTGGGATGGTCCCTGGAATTTTGTCTCGATGTTTTTCGTGAATGCCTAAATTTTCTGGCGTGCATTGCACTCCAGTAACCAAATCGAAAAAATTATCCCTCAATTTATTTCCGGCTGGCTGGCCTTGGCCGTGTCCCAGAAGCGAACATTTGTGCGCATCCGGTCAACATGCCCGAATTTTTTCTCCGGAGTCAGAAAACAGGACTACCGTCCCCGCTTTTGGCGTGCTCGCTTCGCGTTTCCGGCGCATCGTCCCATGCTCATCCCTGCGCATCTCCAAGAAAAAAGAAACCCCATTTCGGATTTCTCGTATTCACCGTAAACAGTCAGACGATCTGTGCGTCTAATGCCTATGTAGGATGGGGTGTATGGCTGCAAACGCTGTCCGCACTATGGATACCGGGATGGAAGAACGATCGAGCTTCGCGCCCTCTTCAGGCCCGCGATTTATGCGTTTTGGCCCGTTCCAAGTGGATCAACAGCGCCAGGAAGTGTCGAGGAATGGCTCTCGCCTCAAGCTCCAGGGGAAGGTCTATCAAGTGCTCGTCGCGCTGCTCGACAAGCCGGGTGAGGTCGTCACCCGCGAAGAATTGCGCCTGCGCCTCTGGCCCGCCGACACGCACGTCAACTACGACGCCAACGTTAACACTACGGTTAACAAGCTTCGACAGGTCTTGGGAGACTCCACCGACAAGCCTCTCTACATCGAGACCATTCCTCGCAAGGGCTACTGTCTTGTTGTGCGGCCAGAAACCTCCGATATCCCCCCGGCACCTCTTGATCCGGTCGCAGTTCCGGAAGCCGCTTCCACAAATACCGTGGCAGCTCCTTTGGCTCAAGCGCCCTCAAGCCGCCCCGGCTTCTGGATCCCCGTAAGCGTGGTCGGCCTCATCCTCGCAGGAATGCTGCTCGGGGCGGGGATCACCCTCACCACTCTCTGGATTTCTCACTTTGCGCAAACCACCCGCTGGCCCTAGCACCTCAAACGTAATCTCCAGGCACCGCCTCGGCCCTGCTTCTTCCTAATCCTGGCTTATTTTTTTTGTGGCATTCTCCTGTAAACTTGCTTAGCCGAAATGATCACAGCCATAACTCGCGCCGTCAGTCCAGCCATCGTAGATTGCCAACTTAGCTTCATCCAGCGCCAAACGATTGATTTGCAGGTGGCGCGCGATCAGCATCACGCCTATGAACAACTCCTCAAAAAACTAGGTGCTCGTGTGGTTTCGCTTCCTGCTGAGCCCAATCTCCCGGATTCCATGTTCGTAGAAGATACCGCCATAGTTCTTGACGAACTCGCCGTCATTTTCCCACTCGGCACCGAATCGCGCCGCCCGGAAGCAGACTCTATAGCTGAAGCGCTCTCCAAATTTCGCAAACTGAAATACATCACGCTGCCAGGCACCGTGGAGGGCGGCGACATCCTGCGCGTGGGCCGCATACTTTACGTCGGCCTCACCAAGCGGACCAACGCCGAGGGAATCCGTCAGCTAGCGGCTATCCTTGCGCCTCACCACTACGAAGTTATTCCCGTCCCAGTGACTGGTTGCCTTCACCTTAAGTCGGCGGCGACCAGGCTCGGTCGCGGCACGCTCCTGGCCAATCGCGCATGGTTCGATCCATCGCCCTTCTTCTCGTTCGCGTGGATCAACGTGGATCCCTCCGAGCCCCACGCCGCCAATGCGCTGCCGATTGGAGACACGATTATTTTCCCAGCTTCTTTCCCCCGCACTCGTGCACGTCTCGAAGCCGCCGGTTTCCACGTCACGCCACTCGACATCTCCGAACTGCAAAAAGCGGAGTCGGGCCTAACCTGTTCCAGTTTGATCTTCCATACCTAACCAGCAATTTCTACACAAGCATCACAATGCATTATCCAACAAAAGGAAAACGGCCACGCCGATCTCTCGAAGTGGCCGTTTCGGTCGAATGGTTTCTAGTTTTTGTTTCCGGGTTCCTAGTCCGCCAGCTCGGTAACGTTTCGCGCCACAAACACCGGCTGCCCGCTGATCGGATCTTTCAACACCACACCGACCACGCGCAACGGATTCGTCGGATTGCTCGTCAGGCTCTGGAGTCCCGTCAAACCGCCACCGAACGTCGTGAACGGCGTCACATAGACGGTCACCGGCCCGTTGAACAACAGGCCCGCCAGTCCGTTCGAATTGAACTGGAAGGTGCTCGTCCCGGTATTTGCGCTGTTTGCCACCAGTGTTCCCGTGTGCCCTTCATGCCGCAGCACCACGCGCTTCACCGTGACGGTTCCATTTGTAAACGGCCCACCGATGCTCACGTGTTGTCCCGGAACAAGCAACGAGGAGTTGAAAAAAATGTTGCTCCATTTCGGGTTCACGAACGCATTGTGCATCCAATAGACCAGATATTTCTCAGTCCCCAACAGGTCGATTGTCGAAATCTGCCCCGACGTAAAGCCCGTGCCCGATGGCAGCACGTCGCGCACGTACAGGTCGAAGTCGTTCGCTGTACCCGTTGGCGGATCAACATATGTGATTAACCCGCCGGCATAAAAGCTGTTCTGCGAAAGGACCGCCACCGTATCCGCGTCAAACGTTCCAGCAGTCCGGTCCAAAGTTCCAGAGATGGCCACGATGGACGTATTGGTGAGGCTGTTGATCGTGTCGCCGCCTTCCCACTCCGTCTGCCCGTTGGTATTCACCGTGAATGCATGCCCGTGAGGTCCTTGAATCGTGAATGTACCACCCGTGGTATTGACGGTCGTCACCCCCGCGATGAATTCATCGATGTAAGCGTCCGCATCGCTCGGCGTAACCGCATGGATGTTGATCGTCGGGTTGATCGCACCAGTGATCTGCCCGTTCCCATCCACCGCGAGCGATTTCACGATGCTGAACTCGAAACCCAGCCCGATCACATCACCCGAGGCTACGACCAGTGGATTGGCCAACGGGACCGTCACGGTTGAGTTCATTAGCGTCGCCGGCGGATTCGTTGTACCTGTCAACGTGCTTATGGTGGGCCGCGTGGGAGGATTTGTCTGCGGATTCGTGACGTTCAGATACCCGATTTCAGGGTTCGCCAGCGTGACGATCACTGTGTCATAGGAGCCTGCGGGAATCTGATTGAAATCCAGCAGCGTATGCATGCCGTTCAGCCGGGCAAAGTCTACCTGCTGCGATCCCCCGGTTATTGTGATCGGAGTGCCCGAGCCTTGTGCTACTTGGATACCAACAACGGTCATGCTGCAGGTGACCACGCCCGCTAACGGTGCGTCACCTCCGGAAATAAATACGGATCCGGACTGCGGCTGCACCTGCTGTATAGCTGTTCCCCCGCCGCATCCTGCAGCGAAGGCGACGAGTGCCGACGCAAATAGAGCGTTTAACCACTTTCTTGGATTCATGGCTTCCTTTCCTCTCCTGCTGGAATACCCCGGAGGCGCACGGCGCGCCCACCGACCCTTGCCCAATGAAACCCCCGCTCGTCTTGAAAGTTGCACACTAAAAGTGCCGCATTATCAGTATTTTACCGGCCTAGTACTAGAGCCATTTCTTGCGATGCGTCTCCTTTCGCTCTCGATAACTCATGATGGGCGCACCACTGCTTTTCTCTGAATCCCTTCTTTTCTCGCTCTTCGACTTGTGTTAGTGTCTTATCGATATGTTTGCTCTTGCGACGAAGCGAATTACCGCGGCCACGTCTATGTCGACTACCTCGACTAAGGCGAAGTCCACTATTTCCGCTTCCGGCGCGAGGGGAAACAACTAGCAAAGCTAGAAAAAGTTTCTAAACCCACCGCCAGAAGCGAAACTGGCGGTGGGTTTCTTCTTTAGAGCCCCTGCCAGAGACGCTCCAGCGGATTCCAGGAGCGGACCCATGAGGCCCGAACAAGTAGAAGTGGAAGCAGCAGCGGAAAGCGACTTCGCTCACGCGCAGGCTCTCCGGCGTAACGTTGTCGCCTTTAAATTCGGCGGCACCTCTCTTCTGGGAGCTAAGCGCATGATGCACGCAGCTGGTCTCGTCCGCGCCGCCGCGCGCGCCTCGAATGTCACCGTCGTCGTTTCCGCCATGAAGGGTGTCACCGACCGTCTCCTCTCGATCGCGCGCGCTCTCTCCGATGGCCGGCTTGCTTACGCTCGCAATGAAGCCGAAGGCCTTATCCATCTTCACGGCGATGTGCTCCAGGATCTCCATCTCGCCCCTGCGGAGCACGACCGCGTCCGGTGCGAGCTTCATCTCCTCGGCCGCGATCTCCTCCACGAGGTTCCTCAACGTGGCCACGTCGAACACGCTGCGGAACTCTCGGATCGCCTCGCGTCCTTCGGCGAACGCTTCAGCGCTCGTCTTTTCGCCGCCGCACTGGAAAGCTCCGGCGTCGCCGCGGTACCCGTCGCTTCTTCCGATTTTGTCCTCACCTGCGACACTTTCCGCGATGCCAAGCCGCATCTTGACGAAACTAAATCTCGCGGCCGCGCTGTCCTCCTGCCCCTTCTCGAAGATGGCCTTGTTCCCGTCGTTACCGGTTTCATCGGTGCCACTCCCGACGGCCGCATCACCACGCTCGGCCGCAACAGTTCCGATTTTTCCGGCGCCATCATCGCCCATGTCGTGGACGCCGAAGAACTCGTCATCTGGACCGATGTTGACGGCATCTACACCGCTAATCCGCAAGAAGCCGCCGAAGCCAGGCTTCTCCACGACCTCAGCTACGATGAGGCTCACGCCTTGGCCGCCAGTGGTGCTAAAGTGCTTCACCCTCACGTCCTGCCGCTCGCGGCGGAAACGGAGATGACCGTCTGGGTTCGCAACACTTTTAGGCCGGACGTTCGAGGCACGCGCATTGGCCTGCCGCAAGACGCAAATGATCGCCTGCAGTCCGGAGGTGTAGCATGAGCCTGTTTTCTTCCGGAAATGGCGATAAGCGCAGCGAGGAACTGATTATGCAAAACCCTCTCCCCCGTAATTCCGGGAAAAGATGGCGCGCCGGTGTTCTGGGCGCCACAGGAATCGTCGGTCAGCGCCTGGTAAAACTTCTCTCCGATCATCCCTGGTTTCAGCTAACCGAGGTCGCCGCCTCCGAACGCTCTTCCGGCAAAACCTACGCGGAAGCCGCTCGCTGGCATCTCGACGGGCCCATTCCAGAAGTAGCCCGAGGCCTCATCGTCAAAGGTCTCGACCCCACCCTGGCATGCGATTTCGTTTTCTCCGCCCTCGATTCCAGCGTGGCCGGCGGCGCCGAAGAAGATTTTGCTCGCGCTGGCTATCCCGTAATCAGCAACTCCAAAAATCACCGCATGGATCCCGATGTTCCCTTGCTGATCCCGGAAGTCAATGCGTCCCATCTCGACGCCATCCCGTTTCAGCAGAAAAATCGCGGCTACGAAGGCGGCTTTATCGTTACCAATCCGAATTGCTCCACGGCCGGCCTCGTCCTCGTTCTGAAGCCGCTCGCCGACGCCTTCGGCCTCGAAAAAGTTTTCGTTGTCACTCTGCAAGCCGTCTCCGGCGCGGGCTATCCTGGCGTCCCCTCCATGGATATCCACGCCAACGTCGTCCCCTTCATCCCTGGCGAGGAAGAAAAAATGGAGTCCGAACCGCAAAAACTCCTCGGCAAATGGGACGGCGCCCGTTTCATTGACGCCGGCCTCGGCTTAAGCGCCCACTGCAACCGCGTCCCGGTCCTCGACGGCCACCTCGAGTGCATCTCCGTCAGCCTCAAGAAAATCGCCTCCCTCAACGAAGTCCGCGAAGCCCTTCGCACCTTCGAAGTCAGCCACGAACTGGCCTCGCTGCCGACCGCTGTGCGCCACCCTGTCGTCGTTATCGACGGCGACGACCGGCCGCAGCCCCGCCGCGACGTCCAGGCTGGAAACGGCATGGCTGCCGCAGTAGGCCGCGTCCGCGAGTGCCCGCTCCTCGACATCAAACTCACCCTGCTCTCTCACAACCTCGTCCGCGGAGCAGCAGGCGGCGCCCTCCTCAACGCCGAACTTCTGGCCGCCCGCGGCCTCCTCCATTACCGCGTCCCCGCGAGCGAGTCTCAACTCGTCCAACCCGCCGCTCAGTAATTGTGGGCGAGCCGACCGAGGCCATGTAGAATCCCATCCGCTACATGGCCAAGAACATCAGCCGGCTCTGGCTCGTGCCGATTCTTCACCGCATCTTCTTCGGTCCGCTCGCCTTCTTTTTTTTGAAGGATCTGACCTTTTCAACCAGAAAACTGCCAGACAAAAATCCCCAGATATACGCTTTTCACGCTCCCAGCGCACAAGTACGCATCGCCATCGAATCCTCCTTCTCCTATCCGCCTCCGGATGACGGTCTCTACGGCCATTGGAATCCGTCGCGCATGAGTGGTCGCGGCTCTCCTGAAACGGAGTTTGATTTGGCCCAAAAGGCCTCACGAAATCGGACGTCTACCACTGGCTGAATTCTCCGCTTGCCTACAAGGCCGAAGGCAAACTGCTCGTCGTCCCGTTGTCCGATTCGATGACTCGAGTGGATGTCCAAACTTCGGACTCTATGGTGCGCATAGGGCCGAAACTCTTCGGCGGCGGGGGCGACTCATACGAGCGTGTCGCTCCCGCAACCATCGAGGAGTAGCGCATCCTCCTGAAAATGGGGCGCGCCCTCCACGACCCGGACATGCCTACGCTCAAGTTGCCCTCCTAATTTCATGCGATTCGACAGGCCTCGCAGCACACGAGTCACTCACTCTGAGTCAGGCGCGAGGCCATGCGCAAGTTAATGTTCTTCCAGAGCGCAATTTTTCAGGGATTACCTGGTACGCCGATGCTGTACCGACTGGAGTTAGCGGGGACTCCAGTTTGGATGGCCGGTGAAGAGGCCGCTGGCAAAACCCATTTGATAAACGATGAAAACGCCAAACGCAAAACTGACCAAGCCACTGGCGATGCTAAGGCCATGGTTCAAGCGCGTGAAGCGTGGCGCCGAAACCGCAAATGGGACGGCAATCGCCGCGGTGATCAGCATCATGCCGGCGATCGTCCCGAGACCAAACACGAGAAGATAGGCCACCGCCAAAGAGGGAACGCGGATCGTCGTCAAAACGAGCAAGGCTACGGCCGCTGATCCGGCGAGGCCGTGAACGATGCCAACCACCAATGGACGTAAAGCCTGGTATAGCCCAAGGCGGCCGAAGGTTCGGTCGAACCAGCTCAGCGCCGTTGCCGACTCCGCGTGGCCGTGAATTTCGGGGGCGTGCGCGTGCCAGTGGTTGTGAATGTAGTCGCCGTGCGAGTGCACATGGCGGTGCTCAGTGAGGTTTGCCGGCGTAAGTGTCTCGGTCATCCACCGCGTGATGCCGGATAGATTTAGAATGCCAAGGAGAATCAGCATCAGGCCCACCGAGAGTTCCATGGTGAGGCCGACGCGAGGCGGAATAACCAGGCCGAAAACGACAATCGCCGAACCAACGAGGAGAATAGTCAATGTATGGCCCACGCCCCAGAGCGCGCCGATGATAGCCGCGTGCTTCACGCTGCGCTGGCGGCTAACGATGGTGGTTACCGCAATGACGTGATCGGGGTCGGTGGCATGGCGCATCCCAAGAAAAAAACCAAGAACGAGGATGGAGGTAAATGTAAGCATTTTTGCTTAGACGGCCGAAGTCGCCCGAGAGCGGCTGCGCTGCGTTTCAATAAATTCTAGAAATTCGTTCATGCCATCGCCGGTTTTGGCGGACACTTTCAGAATCTCCATTCCAGGGCGCACAGCTTGAATATTTTTGCGTGCGATCGGTTCATCAAATTCCACCGCGCTCGCCAAATCCATTTTAGTGATCACTGCGACGTCCGCGCTGTTGAAAATTGTTGGATACTTCAGCGGCTTGTCCTCGCCCTCCGTAACGGAAATAAGCACCATCCGCAAACTCTCTCCGAGATCGTACGACGAAGGGCAGACAAGGTTACCGACGTTTTCTATAAAAAGAAAATCCAACTGCGATACATCCCAGTCTGCAAGGGCATTTTGGATCATAGCCGCTTCGAGGTGGCAGACCGTGCCCGTCGTAATCTGCTTTACGGGTGCCAGGCTCCTGGCGAGACGCGCTGCGTCATTCTCTGTGGCAAGATCTCCTACCAGCGCCGCAACTCTGCAGCGCGCATGAAGAAGAGTGAGCGCTTTTTCCAGGAAAGCGGTCTTGCCGGAGCCGGGACTTGAAACCAGGCTGACAACAAAAACACGGGAAGCGCGGAATCGCTCGCGAAGCGCGTGTGCGATTACGTCGTTTTGCTTCAGCACATTTTTTCGTACTTCCAGGAGACGTGGTGCCGCGCTCATTCGTTCATCTCCAGCGCAGTGACTTCGAGCTCTCTTCCCTGGAGAACTTCGGGTGTTGGCGTCCCGCATTCCGGGCAAGCCATCCACTGAATCGAGGAAACTCGCACGCGGGTTTTGCACCTGGGACAAAAGACTTCAACGGGAACTTCTTCGATCAAGAGTTGAGATCCTGCCAGCGGCGTGGAAGCGCACGCCATTTCGTAGGATGAGAGCAGCGCTTCCTTGACCACGCCAGAGAGAGGCCCAAGGCGCAGGTGCACTGCGAGAATCTGCGCGTTACCTCGGCTGGCGGATTCTTCTTCTGCCATTTCAACGATGCTCATGGCAATAGAGAGTTCGTGCATGGTTTCAGGCTGGCCTCGTTGGTCTACCCGCATTTGGCTCAAGCCCAACTGCGGTTAGAAGAGCTGCGTGTTCCACGTCGCTCTGAAGTTCGCGGTCGTAGTCGTTCGCGCTGGCAAATGCCGCCAGAGCCGCCTGGCCGAGACTTATACCGCCGTCGTTGGCCGGTACTGCGTGATTCGTCCAGATCTCCTGGAGCGTCGGCTGCAATAGAGATCTCAGATCGGTGAGTAGCAATTCGTTCTGGAACACCCCTCCCGAAAGCACGAGCGCATCCGCCTTGTGAGTTTCGCACAATTCTTTCGCCGCGTTCGCGAGGCCGGAAGCCACGCCGCGCTGAAACGCCCGCGCGATTTCGTGGATGTTACGCCCGAAGAGACGATCTTCGATCACGCGCGAGAGCAATGGACGAAAATCAAGCTGAGAATCGGTAAATGGAAAGAGATAAGCGTCGGCAGAATCTGCACTATGGGCGAGCCGCTCGAGCCACATGGCGGCCTGCCCTTCGAATGAAATTCCGCGCGTGAAGCCGAGAAGTGCGGCGGCAGTGTCAAAGAGCCGGCCAACGGAAGTCGTCGCAAACGTTCGAACGTTTTTACGCGTAAGTTCGGCAGCATCTTCATAGCGCGCCGGGAAGGCGAACGGTGGAGCCGACATATCCGGCAGCGAATCCAAGTGCGCCAGAAACCCCGCCGCCGCCTGGACGGGAAACTCAGCCGCGGCGTCGCCGCCCGGGAGCCAGGCAGGACGAAGATGCGCTACACGTTTAAAGCCGGTGCGCAGCGAACCCGCAAAGAACTCGCCACCCCAGATTGTGCCGTCGTCGCCGTAACCTGTTCCGTCAAAGCTGGCTCCGATGACGCGCTTTTCCTTGATATCGCGTTCTGCGAGCACCGAGGCGATGTGGGCCCGATGATGCTGAACACTCAACGTCTTTGATGCTCGCAACTTCAAGGCATGTGTCGCGGAAACATATTGCGGATGAGCGTCGTGAACAACGAGCAGTTGCTCACGGTCAATTTCGTACATGGAAAGGAGATCTTCGATCGTCTCTTCGAACGCCCGAAACGCTTCGTAGTGCTCCAGGTCGCCAATGTGCTGGCTGAGGAAAGCTTGCCCGTCCACAACCAGAGTGATCGCGTTCTTCAAATCCGCACCGAGTGCGAGGATGGGGCGGTTTGTCGGAAAGGAAGTGAGAGCGTTGGGAGCGTAACCTCGCCCGCGGCGAAGAATTGTCGGCCCGAAAACGCCGGCACGCGTGACGGAATCATCGACGCGGCGGGCGATGGGGCGTTGCCCGATCAAAAAAGCGTCCGCTATGCCGGAAAGCCCATGCCACGCGTTCTCGTCCAAGTAGGCGATCGGCTCGCTTGAGCGATTAGCGCTGGTCATCACCAGAATTTCAGGCGCGCCAAATGCAAAGAGCAAATGATGGATCGGAGCGTACGGGAGCATAATGCCGAACTCGTCATTTTCCGGCCCCACTCCAGGCAGTTCGATTTTTGCGGGCGCAAGCACGATGGGGCGTGCAGTGGAACGCAAGAGCGATTCTGCTTCCGCAGTCAACTCCACAAGCACGCGGGCCATTTCGATATTGTTCACCATCAGTGCGAACGGCTTTTCTTTTCGAAATTTTCTGTTTCGAAGGGTGGCCACAGACTCCACATTTTTCGCGTCGCAGGCCAGATGATAACCTCCAAGACCTTTCACGGCCACGATCTTTCCCGCTTGAAGGTAAGCGGCCGCCTTGGAAATCACTCTGTCGCTGCCACACAAAAGCTCATCTCCAGAGCGAAACTCATAGTGCGGACCGCACGCCGGGCAGGCGACAGGCTGTGCGTGAAAGCGGCGGTTACCGGGATCGCCGTATTCCGATTCGCAATAATTGTCGAGCGGCCAGGCCGCCATGGTGGTGTTGGCCCGGTCGTAGGGGAGGCTGCGAACGACGGAGTAGCGAGGGCCGCAGTTCGTGCAGTTTATATAAGGATAGTTGTAGCGGCGGTCCTTTGGATTGAAAAGCTCGCGCAGACAATCTTCGCAGACGGGCAAATCGGGGGAGATTCGGGTGGTTGGTTGATCATCGCCCGCGCTGGTCCGGATGGTGAACTCCGCAAAACCTCGTGGTTCGACAAGTTGAACTTCCAGAAACGAAATTGCCGCAGCAGGAGGTGGTTCCTTCTTTAATTGCTCCAGAAAACATTGGACGGGTTCCTCGAAACCCTCGAGATGAATGTCTACACCGCCATCTCCGTTTAGCACCCAACCCGTCAGCCCATGCGCGCGCGCGAGCCGGTAGACAAATGGACGAAATCCGACCCCCTGGACAACGCCGCGAACTTGGATGGAGTACGCTTTGGGCATCGATTTATTTCTTGCTAACGATGCAGCCCCGGCCCTGCCACCCGACCTGAATCACTTTTCCATCTTCCACGAGAAGAGGGACGGTGTGAGGCGCCGCCGCTAGTGCAATCATGCGACTGTGGGCTTCGGCGTTTCGCTCGACATCGAATTCGTCGAATTCTTTGTTTTTCCATTCGAGCCACTCCCGCATCTCTTGCGTGTAGGGGCAACTTGCCGTGCCGTAGAGTTCGAGCTTAGCCACGGCGAAGCTCCTCGAGCTCTTCGCGAATCACATGGTAAATCGAAGCCTGCACTTCCTGGATACGCGGAATGTAGTGTGACCGCACCACCAGAGGAAAATCGGCGGCTTTTCGCCGCACAACTTCGCCTCCGTCGTAACCGAGTAACGCGACCGTGAGAAGATTTCGCTTTCGCGCTTCTTCTAGGGCGAGAATAATGTTGCGCGAACCGCCGCTTGTGGAAATTCCGATGGCGACGTCGTTTGGCTGCGCCTGCGCGATGAGCTGTCGGAGAAAAATCAGTTCCTGACCGACGTCATTCGCGATCGCGGAAAGATTCGCCGGCTCCATGGAGAGCGAGATCGCCGGAATGGGTTCGAAGCCGGCCGGTGGCATGACGCAATCCAAAGCGAAATCGTTGGCGTCCGTTGCAGAGCCTCCGTTTCCAAAAAGAATCAGCTTTCCGCCTCTCTGGACACGCTCCCGAATCGCTGCCACGGCGTTGCCAATTTTCTCGGATTCCTCACGCGCGACTTGTTCCCTCAAGCGAGAGTCGTCGTTGCCCTTCATCTCGATGGAAGCCGCGACCTGACTAAGAAGATCCGTTGTTTCCTGTTTCTCTCGGCCAAGGAAAGGGTAAAGAAAGCTCGCTTCTCCTATGTCATGTCCAAGCTCGCGATGCTCGAAATAGACGTGCACCGTTTCCCAGAGCGTGTGATAAAGCACTTCGACAATTTCCTGGTGAATGAAGGGGTCCGTGGTTGCGGGATTCGCGAAGTAGGATCCTTCAAGCCCGGGAAGCGCGAAAGTCATGGCATTGCGCTTGCGGGCCGCTTCGAGAGCTGCCCAAACTTCCAGATCACCTTTGGGAGGTCCAAAGCCCATAACCATGTCGTACGGCTTCACGATGGCTTCCAGCCACGGACGAAACTGAAGAGAAAGATCCAGGGCGGGCAATGCTCGTTTGCCCACGATGACCGGATGCACGAACTCAACGGAAACGTGTTGTGCGTCCGTGGCGTAGGGCCCACGGCCAAACGCCAGAAGGCGTCCGCCACGGAGAAATCGCTCGGACATTTCGCGGCTCGCTGCGGCCAGCCCATGCGATTCTCTTGCAAAAAATGATTCAAAGACCGGATTGCGCCCCAGCAACCGCTGTTCTATTTGCGTCGCGAAGTGGCATCCCGTGGCCATAAGGAATTCCTAGCAAATTCGAGGCAGCGGATCGCCAACGAGCATATCCACCAACCGGCCGCCGCCATAGAGGGTTGTAACGAGAACGGAGCCCGCGGGCTCGTCTCGCACTTCTCCGATCATCACGGATTCTGCTCCGCCGGGCGTCTGGCGCAACGCTTCGAGGGCTGCATCCGCCCGATCGGCGGCTACGACGGCAAGAAACTGCCCTTCATTTGCAATGTGCAACGGATCCAGGCCAAGAAGCTCGCAGGCACCGCGGACAGTGTCGCGTACGGGAATTGTTTCTTCGAAGAGAACAATACCGCAGCCACAATCGCGTGCCAGTTCGTTTAGCGAAGTGGCCACGCCGCCGCGCGTTGGGTCGCGCATCCAGCGTATGCCTCCGCCAGCCGCTTGCACCATAGACTGCACGAGCGGAAGAACGGACCGCGTGTCGGATTGAATTTCCGCCTCGAGGTCCAGCTCACCTCGTGCCAGGAGGATCGTGATCCCGTGATCGCCAATCGGTCCGGACAATAGAATTTTGTCGCCCGGTTTCACTGATTCCGGGGAAATGGCGACTCCCGGAATCAGTCGGCCGATGCCCGTCGTTGTGACATACATGCCGTCGGCTTTACCGTGCTCGACAACCTTGGTATCCCCGCCGGCAATCCGCACCCCGGCTTCTTTGGCGGCTTTGCCCATCGCGCGGACTTCTGCTTCAAGAATATCGGTCGGCAAGCCAGCTTCTAAAACATACGTGACAACGATGGCCTCGGCCCTCGCGCCGGAAACCGCTAGATCATTCACGGTGCCGTTGATGGCGAGTTCCCCAATCGATCCCCCGGGAAAACGCAGCGGATTAACGACAAAACTGTCTGTGGTCATCGCGATTCGCGTACCGTTGATTTGAATATGAGCTGCGTCGCCGAGCGGACCTTGTCCAGCGCCGAAAAGAAGGGGAGCGAAGAGTCCTTCAACTAGCCTGCGGCTGGCTTTGCCGCCCGCGCCGTGAGCCATTTCAATTTGCGGCTCGCGGAATTTGATCTTGGGAGCGGGAGTGGCCATAGGGGCTTCACGATTCAGACGGCTGCGGCGCTGGCAATGGTAACAGGCTTATGCTGCGAATAATTGTAATGTGCGGCGCAGGACCCTTCCGAGGAGACCATCAATGCGCCAACAGGCTGTTCCGGCGTGCACTCGCGGCCAAACAGCTTGCATTGCGAGGGTTTTAGCACGCCCTTCAAGACTTCGCCGCACTGTGCAGCCTTGGGATCGGTCACGCGCACGCCCGGTACGGTGAATCGTTGCTCGCTATCCCACTCGCCGTAAGCGCTGCGAATTTTCAGCGCCGATTGCGATATGAAACCTAAGCCACGCCATTCAAAATAAGGTCGCAGTTCGAAGACTTCCGCCATGGCCCGCAAAGCGGCTCGATTGCCTTCCCACGGTACGACGCGCTTGTATTGATTCTCCACTTTTGATTCGCCATTACGAAGTTGCCCGAGCAGCATCACGATGGACTGCAGAATATCCAGAGGTTCGAACCCGGATACGACTACCGGCTTGCCTTCCTCTTGGGCAATCCATTCGTACGGCCTGCAACCAATTACGGTGGAAACATGGCCAGGGCCGACAAAACCGTCAAGCCGCATGTCGGGGGAATCAAGAATCGCGCGGATGGCTGGAATGATCGTGACGTGATTGCAAAAGACGGAAAAATTAGTAAGTCCTTCCGATTTCGCGCGGATGATGGTGAGAGCCGTGGAAGGCGCAGTCGTTTCGAATCCAATCGCGAAGAAGACCACGTGTTTTTTTGGATTCAGTCGCGCCAGCTTCAGGGCATCAGCAGGCGAATACACAATGCGAACGTCCATCCCGCGCGCCTTATATTCCAGCGGACTCCCATGCGTTCCAGGCACGCGCATCATGTCGCCAAAGGCGGCAAAAATAAACTCGGGCTTTGCCGTCAGCGAAAGCCCGTCATCTATACGGCCCATCGGCAGAACGCAAACCGGGCAGCCAGGACCGTGAATCAACTCCACATTCTCAGGAAGCAGGTCCTTCAACCCGAACCGGTATATGGCGTGCGTATGGCCGCCGCAGACTTCCATAATGCGGTAATGCCGCTTCGAATCCGCAAGCCGCCGAATCTCTTCGCCAGCCTTGCCAATCAATTCAGGCGCTCGAAATTCGTCTACATATTTCATGAGAGCGGACCTGGCTCTTCGTTCGCGGACACTTCGTTTTCGAGGCCGTAGCCCTGAACCTCCTCCATCGCGGCCGCGCTTTCTCCCAGGATCATCAATGTTTGCATTTGATCCGCCGCATCGGTTTCGCTGATTTTACTCATGGCAAAACCAACATGGATAAGTACCCAATCCCCTGGAACTACCGATTCTTCAGCCAAAAGTCCGAGATCTACTTTCCGGCGCACGCCCACAACATCCACGACGGCCAGTTGCGCATTCAACGCATCCATCTCGACAATTTTCCCCGGTATTGCCAGGCACACGGTAGCCCCCGAGTTCCCTTGCAGTCTATACTGCCGATTCCGCTTGCTTCGTCACTTCTTGCCTCGCGACCAGTTCAAAATTGAATTTCAGTTCGTCCTTCAAGCGAAGTGCGCCGGCGGCAAACGAAACGGGCTTGATTCCGTAGTCCGACTGCCGGATGGAAAAATCTCCGGAAACTCGCAGCATGGTTCCCATGACCATCACGCGCGCCTCGAACGAATGACTTTGTGTCGAGCCGTGAAGCGTGAGGTCACCGCTCACATTGACCTGCAACACCCCCACGCTAACTTTCTCCACGCTGATCTGCTTGCTCTCAAACAAAACATCGGGAAAATCAGCGATATCCAGCACCTCTTCGCGCATCAGCTTTTCTAGCTTTGCCCGATCATCCCGCTTCATTTCGTCGAGAACTTCAAATGTCGCGGTTTTAATTTTCAGTCCAAGCGCGGCATGCTCGTACGTGCCGTCATCAAACCGCACTTCCCCTTCGAAATCCCTGATCGCGATGACCGGATTGTGGCCGAATGTGGATAGCATTCCGGCGGCGAAGGCCTGCACGCTGAACCGGCTGGCACCCTTATCGAAGACGTAGCGCACTGTTTCAGGCCCTCTCTCGGAAGCGACATGGGGACGCCTCGTTCTCCGCCGCTCAGCAACTGTCATCAAGCGCCGACAGGCTCATTCCTTGGCGCGATACCTTCTCTGAACTGGTAAAAGACCTTACATAGACCGAAGCCGGAAGTATTTTTCGATATCCGGCAAAGCAGCCGATGCCAGGTTGCCGATTCCCAGATTTGCAAGCTGTTTGCGGACACTGGGATTCGACAGGATTAGCCCGGCGCCAAAAATCACGAGCGCCACTCCGCCCAGCATGTACAGCGTTTCTTTGTCCGTTCCATTCCCGTTTTCGGTGTGATGCGTTATCTCGTGCGACATGGCCCTCTCCTTTAAGAAATGCGATGCATTCCGTTATTTCGTTCCGGGCCATTCGCCCCGGAGGATTCGCTCAACTAAGTTTTCCACCAGTTTCACCGCTTCGCCGATCGCTCGAGTGACAGGTTCGCTCAACCCCATTTGTCCTTCTTCCGGTCCGAGTGTCGCCGGCACGCAGCCCACTAGCAGCACCCGTCTGAGTTCGGCGCCCATCCCAACGGCCATCCGCAGCACATTCACAGGATTCATGGCATGTGGCTCGACGAAATTTCCCTGCATGTCGGGCGAGTTCAGCCCATCCAAGTCGGGCTCCAGGACAGATAGCTCCCCTGGGCTTGCATCGCGCGGATAGGCATCGATCAAGATCGTCGTTTCATATCCTTCCATCAGGGCATACGCAAGATCGAATCCGCGAATTCCAAAATCCCTGACGCGCACGCCAGCGGGAAAGGCGAGCCTCCCCAGCCGCTGCGCCACTTCGACTCCAAATCCATCGTCCCCAAGAAAAATATTTCCAATTCCGGCGATAAGAATTTTCCTGGCAGCCGCTTCCGTCTTTTCCTCAATCTGTCCGGGCCCAAGCGGTTCCACTTCCTCAGCAGCGGAGAAGAAGCGATGCCCCGGCTGCCGCATCAAGCCGATATCTCTTCCTGGATCATCGTCCACCACAACGCACACATGAACTTTCCCTTCATAGTCCTGTTCAAGAGACTCGATGGTCGCTATCTTTCCGGCAAGCGCAATGTCGAAAACGTCGCCGCCCGCACGAGGCCGCAATCTGACCTGGTCTCCACGGTGCACCCGCGCTCCCTGAATTTCAATTTCTTCCAGGGCGTTGTTGTTTTCGAGGAGCTGCCACTCCCATTCGTTCATGGCATCTCTCCATAAAAAGGCCGCAGCCCCCGCAAAACTCCATGCAGCTTCATGAATTGTTCTTCCGGAAGGTTTTCCGTGCGCTCCAAAATCTGCCTCGCCCGATCATCCGAGTGCCTCATCTCCAGTTTTTCTTCCTCGGTCATCGTCATGATGCGTAACCAAAGAATTTCATCGATTTCCGCAGCATCGAACAAATCTCCCGGGCTTTCCGGCGCAATTTCCGGATAGTCGTATAAAATAATCGGCGAAGACAGCATCGTATCGCGCCGGCCTTCTTCTCCGGCAAGTACAGGCCAGGTTCCCACGTTCTGGCATGCCTGCACCGCGCAGCGATGTTCTTCTGGAGGATCGATTAACGACACAAACTCGCCTCTACGCACTTCAAGAATCGTGTGCGCAGAGACCAGCGAGCGCGCAAGCGCTTGCTCGCGGTCGAGCGTTTCGGTTTTCTCGAAGCAGGTGGCGTTCGAAAGCCGGGCCTTCATTCGAAACAATCCATCGCCCAATTGTTCAGCCGAGAGTTCGATCATCCCGGCAAGTGGTTCCTGCAAGCGCTCAATGATCCCGGCAAGCTTGCCATTGTCGTCGCGAATTTCTTCTCTCTCACACTTCCCAGAAAGCCGGAACGGCCATTCCATGGGCTTCAACGCCAGCGTGGAAAGGCAGAACGGCGTTACTTTGAATTCTTCCTCAATGGCTTCCTGCCATGGCTGGTAGACTTTTCCCGCCGCTTCCAACCTATCCACTTTCTCGCTTTTCAACTCTTCCAATCTTGAATCTTCCGCCGCCGCAAGGCTTAACTTGCCGACGGAACGCGCAACCATCCGCAAGAAGCGCACCCGAATCACGCATTCCGTCGCTTCGTTCCCAGCCACCAGACACTCCGTCTGCATCATCGAGGCATCCGTTCCGCCCCGCCCCTCGCTGTACACCTTCGGATAAACGACGCCAAAATTAAAACGCTGCCGGTTCTTGATCGCAGACGGACGATAGGGGTACAGCATGTATCCTTCATACAAGACCGCTTTTGCGATACGGTCCACCAACGCTTCACTCATGTCCGGACCGTTTCCTGGACCGCCGCAAGCGCCCGCTCCAGCGCCTCGTCCCACGTAGGGATCCCCTCGCGTACCTTATATTGATACAGCCGCTCAAACGTATCTCTCCTCAGGGCAAGCAACGCAGAGTTGGGGTAGAACTCGTCCCTCAGGCTCTTCCACACCTGCACCGGCAATCGGTACTTCGCTTCTTTATCCCAGGCAATGGGTGCGACCAGGAGTTCCCCGCTTACACCCTGATAGAAAACCGATCCGCTGAATTGGAAGCAAAGTGGCAGCTCTCCCGATGTCAATGCATGAAAATATTTCGTCGCGGCAATATTAAAATCGAAAGTACAGGGCACGTGGATATCCTTCAGTGTGGTGCCCGTAAAGCGCGGCACCACCATGCTGACATGCGTCCAAAGCATGCTCCGAAGCGTTTGTCCCCATCGGTCCGGCGTTCCAAACAAATCTAGCAGCTGTTCCTGCTCCTTCGCGTCATACTGCCGCCGCGTCACCTCGAGCTGGATTTGCGCTTTGAGAGCGATGGTGTGAATAAGCTCTTCACTGGAATCGTTTGTGATGCGCACCTGAAAGGCCAACAGCGGGGCTGCGGCAAAGGCTACGGGTTCCGCGTTTTCGATGGAAATGCGCAGGTCAGGCATTTGAAACCTCGCGAAGAGCCCCAGCTCTCTTTTTCAGCCCGCCAAAAAACTCTGCAAGTTCGCGCCAGACTTCCGTTCCTCCGGAAAGCCCGCGCCAATGTGTGCGAATCAGGCCCACCAGTTTGTAGCATTCGTCGATCGGCACGAGGTAATACTCGGCAGGACGCGACCCGCGCGCCGCTCCTACTCGATTCGCCAGCAACGCCACTACGTCCGCATCCATTTTGTGCAGAACCGGATTTACCTGCGTGATGTCATTCCAAGTGTCGAGCGGTAAGAGCGATTCGATCGGCCCGGCAGGGCTTGGATACAACGCAATCACTCTTCCGTGAGGGCTGCTGTTAAAAAAGAAAGCCATCTCGATGGGAACCATCAGGCTTTCCCACTGGCTTTCTGTCATCTGAAAATCCTGCAAGAAGAGCACGGAACGCGGGACGCGTTTGAACTTCGAACCGCTCCGGCCGTCAAACAAAATCGCGCACGCACCGCAGGAGCAAATCAGCTTGTGGCTCGCTGGCTCCACCAGGTGCTCGTGCTCGGCGACCAGTTCACGGCTGCACATCTCGCAACGTTCCGCAGCGGGACGCTTGCGCGCAAACTGCCGCAGCTTGGCAAACGCATTCTCGTTCTGCGGTTCCAGTTCGGGCGTCATTTCAATCCCCGCTCCGTTGTACTCGCGGAACGGCCAGCGCCGCCATCGCCTGCCCGCTCTGCAATTCTGCAATGGAAACGAACGCAGAGCCGGCGAGCGAGGGGGTACTTCTGTCCTCGACAAGAATCGACGCGGCATCCGGCGCCGCATCGTGAAGGGCTGCTTCGATCCTGGCCTTCACAGAGGAAGCCCCCGCCCCGCATCCGCTAGACTTAGCCTCTAAACTCACCCTGACCTCTCCACCCTCGCCGATGGAAACAAGTTCCGCGCTCGCGCCGTTAGACTTCAGAAATGGTTGTGCGCTCTCCAGAGCGCGGATGACCCGTGTGTGTAAGTCATCCGGGTGCAGGCCATACAAAAGCAGAACGCTTCGGACAAGTTCATCTCGCCCGAAGCGATCAATGATGGCCATGCCGGGATCGCCCGCTTCGTGAGCGATTTCGAGCATCCGTTCAATTCCGGCACCGTGTAGCTCCATCAGCTCCTGGACAAGATCCCTCGCCGCGCTTCCTACAGCGGGATCCGCTGCGCCTTCCAGCTTGGCGACCAGTGTCTCGATGGACTTCGCCTTCTGCTGGAATTCATCTTGTTTGGTCATGGGCCCGCCCTCGTGTATCGCTCTCTGACGAATTACCGCTCATGACCGAACATCGGCGAGTGCCTCGTTTCCAGAACCTTGCCGTTGCCCAAATACATATGAACGCCGCAAGGCAGGCACGGATCGAAACTGCGTACCGCCCGCATGATGTCAATGCCCTTGAACTTGTCCGGGCCGTTCTCTTCGAAGATCGGCGTGTTCTGTACGGCGTCTTCATAAGGTCCCGGCGTTCCATAAATGTCCCGCGGGTTGGCGTTCCACGGCGTCGGCGGATACGGGTGATAATTTGCGATTTTCCCGTCGCGAATCACCACATGGTGAGATAGCACTCCCCGGACCGCTTCATGGAAGCCGCAGCCAATCGCATCTTGCGGCACTGTGAATTCATTCCATGTTCTCGTCCGGCCGGCATGAAGTTCCGAAAGAGCCTGCTCGACGAAATAAAGAGCTGCCGAGGCCGCATAGACCTGGAAATAAGTTCGTGCCCGATCCCGTTCAATGGCATTGCTCCACTTCGGTATCTTCCATTCGAACTCGACCTCCGGCAACGACGCTGTCTTCGGCAAATACATCTTGACGCTGCGCCCAGTCGCCTTGATGTACCCGATATCCACCAACCCAGCCAGCGCCGTTGCCCAGAGGCGGGCGATCGGTCCGCCGCCCGTATCGAGCGCCAGATGATCGCCAGTCCGCTTGTCGAGCCACCGCGGGGACATGACCCACGTATACTTCCCGGCAAAGTCGCGCTTCTGTGGCCGCGGAATCGTCGTCTGGTTCCACGGATGGTTCTGATCCACGGGATTTCCGAGTGGATCCTTAGGGACAAACTTTTCGCCATGCTCCCAGCTGTCGTAGTAAGAGCTACCCAGCAAAATGCGGATGTTGAGATTGATGTCCACGAGATCGGTCGTCACCAGTTTGTCGTCCACTACGACACCCGGAGTCACGTACATTTTGCGGCCCCACTCCGTCATATTTTTGTAGGTGTAATCGCACGCCGCGGGGTCGTTAAATGAGCCCCAACACGCCAGCAACACCCTCCGCCGTCCGACCTCTTCGTATCCTGGCAACGCCTCGTAAAAGAAATTAAACAAATCGTCGTGTAGCGGCACGACTTTCTTCATGAATTCCACATACTTCATGAGCCGCACAAGATAATCCGTGAAAAGCTGGATTGTTGGCACTGTCCCCACGCCGCCCGGGTAGAGGGTCGATGGATGCACGTGCCGCCCTTCCATCAGGCAGAACATTTCGCGCGTCATGCGGCTCATTTGCAGTGCTTCCCGGTAGAACGATCCCGTAAACGGATTCAGCGCCTTCATGATGTCCGCAATCGTGCGGAAGCCGTGCAGATTCGCGCCCGGCGCCGCCGTTTTCTCGGCCTTCGTGTACACGCTGGGATTGGTCTCTTTCACCATCTGCTCGCAGAAGTCCACGCCGACCAGGTTGTCCTGAAAAATGTTATGGTCAAACATATACTCTGCGGCTTCGCCCAAGTTTACGATCCACTCGCCAAGCGCCGGTGGCCGCACACCAAACGCCATATTTTGAGCATACGTTGCACACGTGGCGTGGTTATCCCCGCAGATGCCGCAGATGCGGCTCGTGATAAAGTGCGCGTCGCGCGGATCCTTGCCCTTCATAAAAATACTGTAGCCGCGAAAGATCGAAGACGTGCTGTGACACTCCGCCACTTGCCGGTTGTCGAAGTCAATCTTCGTAAAGATTCCCAGGCTTCCGACAATTCGAGTAATCGGATCCCAGTTCATTTCCACTAGTTTTCTCGAGCCGGTCGGAGTGCTTTTTGACGGAATTGTAGTAGTTCCCATTTTTTCGCTCCTCTTTTCGGTTTAGTACGACCCGGTTCGATAGCCAGTCGTTAATTCAGGACGTGAATGCCGCCACTTCGGCTCTTTGTTGACCGTTGCGTTTGTGAACGCGCGCAAGGAACGGATCGCTTTTCCATAGACGCCAATCGCTCCAGCGGAAATCTTCGCCCCCGGTGGCTCGTCCATGAAGGGCATAAACTTGTCCGGGAACCCCGGCATGGTGCAACCAATGCAAATACCGCCGACGTTCGGGCATCCGCCAATTCCAGCCATCCATCCGCGCTTCGGAACGTTGCAGTTGACCACGGGCCCCCAGCAACCCAGCTTGACGATGCACTTTGGCGAGCCGTACACCTCGGCAAAATCGCCTTGCTCGTAATAACCAGCCCGGTCGCATCCGTCGTGCACGGTCTTTCCAAACAGCCACATCGGCCTCAACTGCTCATCCAGCGGAATCATGGGCGCCAAACCGGCCACCTGGTAAAGCAGGTACAACACCGTTTCCATAAAATTGTCCGGCTGCACCGGGCATCCCGGAACATTGACGATCGGCAAACCAGCCTTAGACTTCCAGTCCCACCCCAGGTAATCTGCCAAACCCATAGCCCCAGTGGGATTGCCTGACATGGCATGGATCCCGCCGTATGTCGCGCAAGTACCGCACGCGACCACCGCCAGCGCCTTCGGGGTGAGCCTGTCAATCCACTCATTTGTGGTGATGGGCTGGCCGGTTTTTGAATCGGTGCCGAGCCCAGCCCAATATCCTTCCTTCTTTATCTTCTCGTTCGGAATCGATCCCTCCACGACGAGAACAAAGGGCTCCAGCTTGCCCGCTTCCGCCTGATACCAATACTTCAGAAAGTCGTCACCGTTTTCATAAGCCAGCACAGGATTGTGCAGGTGAACGGTCGGCAGCCCGGGAATCGCGCCAAGCAGAACGTCTTCAATACTCGGCTGCATCGCTGCGGTCACGGAGACGGAATCTCCATCGCAGCCCAAACCCGCCGTGATCCACAGAATGTGAATATCGGATACCGGCGAGGGTTTTTGCGTCTTTCGGCCGTAAGGGATTGCTTCCGGTGTCATGGTGTTTGTATCTCCTTCGGACATCGACCAAAATCTGTCGACTCGCCATTCAGGACACACTTCCAACTGGGCTGCGAAAATGCCCTATCAAAAATTTTCGCTTGAGACATTTACAGCGATGCACGTCACGGAACAATCAGGCACTGACGGGTTTTCTTATCGGGGACGATACTCACCGAGGCATCGGGGAATCCCCGATGCCTCGGATGTAAACTTCTCCATCCCGCAAAACAGCATCCACCGTGAGGTTGATCGGTTGATCCAGGATTGCAAGAACAGAAAAAAATCAGTAGCCCCCGCCGAGACTTACCGTCCACTCGATGGCATGCTGCACGAGTTCGCGCGCATTTTTTAAAGCCAGCTTTTCCTTGATATGCGCCTGATGCGATTCAATGGTTTTTACACTCAAGTGCAGTTCATCCGCGATTCTTCGCGTGCTGTGCCCCTCGCCGATGAGCCGGAAAATTTCCAGCTCCCTGTCCGTCAGGCTCAGGATCGGAGAATTTCTCGCTCCCGCGTTGCCATGCACCACCTGTTGCAGCATCGCGTTGGTCAGACGCTCGCTCAAATAGACCTCGCCCGCCAAGATTCTCCGAATAGCCACCAGTACTTTCTCCGTGGCCTCCTGCTTCATGATGTAGCCGTTCGCCCCTGCACGCAGCGCCCGTTCCGCGTAGATCGATTCATCGTGCATCGATAGGATGAGAACCGGCAAACTGCCCGAATTCATGCGGATTTCCTTCAAAACATCCAATCCGTCCGGCCCGGAAAGCGAGAGGTCCAGAACCACAAGGTCGGGCTTCAGCGTTGCGACGGCATGCAACCCGGTATGCGCCCCGTCTGCCTCTCCACAGACGGCAAGATCCTGCTCCCGATCGATCAGTAAGGCCAGACCTTGCCGCACGATCGGATGATCGTCAATTAAAAGTACGCGGTCCTTCTTCACTGCTGGGCTCACTGCAGTTCTGTTCGGCATCGCAGTTCGATCCTATTCGAGATTTCGCACCGGGAATAAGCAAGTCACCACCACCCCGCGCTCCTCGTCCGGCTGCACCTTCAGCGACCCTCCAATAATGTCCGCACGGTAATTCATTATGCTCAGCCCCACTCCCGGCTGCTTGGCCGGATCCTTCGTAAATCCAACGCCATCATCCTGAATAGACAGCGTTCCTGCACCGCTCCTTGCCGAAAGCCGTATCACAATCTCCTGCGATTTTCCGTGCCGAATCGCGTTATTCACCGCCTCTTGCGCGATCCGATAGAGGTGTGTCGCCACCGTCACATCATGAATGCGCACTGCCCGCTCGCAATGAAATCGGCATCGGATATGAAACAACTCCTCCACTTCGCTGGCCCATTTCTTAAGCGCGGACATCAATCCCGCCCCTTCGGCCGCCACAGGATGAAGCCCCCGCGCCAGTTGCCGTGTATTGTCAATCGCTTGGTTCACCATTTGCACGATTTTCGCCGCCTCCGCCGCCTCCGGCAACGATTTATCCGAAAGCCTTTCTTCCAGCACCTTGCTCATGAACGCGATTCCCGTTAGGTGTTGTCCAAGGCCATCATGCAGATCCTGCGCAATCCTCCTCTGTTCCTGCGCGCTTATTTCCAGAATCGCTTCTTCAAGCTTCTTCCGTTCCGTAATATCAAATCCAACCCCATGGATAAACCACGGCCGGCCATCCTCCCGCCGGATCATCTTCGCTTCGCACTGAAACCAAATCACTCTCCCGTCCCGCGCCATCACCCGGTACGCCGATTTCAGTGGCTTCCCAGAAATAAACATCTCCGCCGCTTCGACACTCCACCTCATCTTGTCGTCGGCATGGATCTGCGCATACCACCGCACCGGATCTTCGAGCCATTCGCTCTGCGAAAATCCCAGCGCCGCCTCAATCTGCGGGCTTACATACGCCTCGCCGATTCCCTTATCCAGATAGGCCATGAACACCACGGCAGGAATTTGCTCCACCAGCGCTCGGTACTTCGCCTCCATATTCTCTAGAGGCGCTTCGGCGCCATCTGTCGTCCCGCGGCGCTCTGCGAAATCTGAATTGGGTTCTGGAAATCTGGATTGCTGCAGAAAAACTTGCGCAAGCTCCTGAAGAGCCTTTTCGGCCTCGGATAAATTGCTGGAATCTCTCTCCCCAACCTCAACGCGCGATGGAGATAAGCTCCACGGGATTCTGGTTTCGAAACTCGGCACCATCGGCTACCTCCCGCCCCCGAGACCCGCTAAACACTTAGAATCAAACCTAAGCCCCGGGGTTCCCGCGCATTTCTCAGGGCTCTAACGCCGGTTGTTTCTCCAGGGCGGTTCCTTATTCAGGGAAGACTGCGTAAACCTCCGCAACGCATGAATCGCCCGCCCATACGTCATCACGGCGCTCGACGAAAGCAGTGATCCCGGCGGCTGATTCATAAACGGCATGAACTTGTCCGGGAATCCCGGCATCGTACACCCTATGCAAATTCCACCCACATTGGGACACCCGCCAATTCCCCCCATCCACCCGCGCTTGCCCACATTGCACTGCACGACCGGCCCCCAGCACCCAAGCTTTACAATGCACGTCGGCGATCCATACTCCTCCGCGAACTGCGCCTGCTCATAATATCCGCCGCGGTCGCAACCCTCATGGACCGTCGCGCCAAAAATCCATGTCGGTCTCAATGCATCATCCAGCGGTATCATCGGCGCACGCCCCGCCGCCATGTTCAGCAAATACAGCAAAACCTCCATGAAATTGTCCGGCTGCACCGGACATCCCGGCACGCAAACAATCGGAATCCCCGCCGCTGTTTTCCAGTCCCAACCCAAATAATCCGCCAGCCCCATGCAACCCGTCGGGTTTCCTTCCATCGCGTGAATCCCGCCATACGTCGCGCAGGTCCCCGCCGCCACCACCGCCCAAGCCTTCCGCGCCAATCGATCGATCCAATCGCAAGTTGTTATCGGTTGCCCAGTTGCGTCGTCCGTCCCAAACGATGCCCAATAACCTTCCGCCTTGTTTTTCTCATTGGGAATCGAGCCTTCCACAATCAGAATAAAAGGCTCGAGTTTTCCCTCCGCCCCATCGTGAAAAAACTGCACAAATTCATCGCCGTTTTCGTAAGCAAGAAAAGGATTGTGAAACCTGATTTTAGGAATCCAGGGGAACGCTCCAAGCACCAGATCCTCGATGCTTGGCTGCGTCGCTGCCGTGGCCGCAATGGTATCCCCGTCGCAGCTCAGCCCCGCGGTTAGCCACAGCACGTCGATCTCTTCCATTGGTTTCTGCGGCGTTTGGGTCCGACTTAACACGGAATTTGCCTCATGATTCCTCGCGCTTGGGCTGAACCTGGCTCGGAAGTCAATCCCTCGCGCTCTCTGCGTAGGTTGGAAAATTCATTTTGAGAGCAGCGCCCGGCTGGCATTCTACACCCTAAGGGTTTCTGCCCTTACCTAAATCAACAATCTAAGAATGAGGGAAACCCAGGGCTTGAACCCAATTTGCTATGCTCGCGATAGGCCTTCACTTCCCGGAAAAAGGAGATCTCGCATGAAAGTGTTGCTGACAATCGCCGCCGTGTTAATTGTTCCCGCCTGCAGCTACGCGCAAGGCAAGCCTTGCGAAGAGCTGAAGTCTGAAATCGCGCAGAAGCTCGACGCCAAAGGCGTCAAGTCTTACACGCTGGATATCGTTGATAAGGACAAGGACGCAGCCGATGGGAAAGTGGTCGGCACCTGCGAGGCCGGATCGAAAAAAATTGTCTATCGCAAAGGCCCAGCCGCCGACAAGGATGCTGCCAAGCCCCAGTAGCCGGACTAACGCAGGACCATAGGTTGTGAAATCGTCGCTAGTGCATCTCCCCAATCGGGAGGTTGCTAGGGCTATCTGTCAGAAATCGTAAGAGTGGTCTCAATCAAATCCACAGAATTCCCGCCCACCATGATCTTGAATGTCCCAGGCTCAACGACTCGATGCATGTCGCGGTTCAGAAAGGACAGTTCTTCAAATCCCAAAGGGAACTCCACGGTTTTTGTCTGTCCCGCATCCAGCGATATCCGCCGGAATCCTCGCAATTCCTTGATCGGACGCGTCACGGAACTGATTTCATCGCGAATATACAATTGCACCGTCTCGTCCCCGCGAACCTTGCTCGTGTTGGTCACGCTCACGCTGACGTGCACTTTTCCTTCCGGACCAGTGCTGTCCGGCGTCACCTTCAAGTTTTCATACTTATAGGTTGCATAGCTCAGTCCCCAGCCGAAGGGATAAAGCGGTTTCGTATCGCCGTCCAAATACTCACGTTTCGCCGAAGGCTTCTGGTAGTAATAGTCCGGCAGCTGTCCCACGGATTTCGGCACGGTAATCGGCAGCTTCCCGCCGGGATTGGTATCGCCAAAAAGCACTTCCGCGGCCGCTGTCCCGCCCTCCTGTCCCAGATACCACCCTTCCAGAATCGCTGGGACATTTTCCGCAAGATAGTTGATGGAATTAGGGCTCCCATGCTGCAGGAAAACGATCACCGGCTTATGCGTAGCCAGCATGGCTTTGGCGAGATCGTCTTGATTGCCAATCAAATTGAGGTCTTGCCGGTCTCCTTTGTGTTCCGGAGCCCAGGCTTCGCGCGAGGTCTGCTCATTTCCGCCCAGCGCAAGAATAATCACGTCAGCTTTTTGAGCCACCTTCACCGCTTCCGCGATGCGCTTGGCATTCAGATCGGGATCGCCCAGCACCACCTTATCCGCATCCCAATCCGCCAATGTCTCTGTGATTTTCGTCCCCTCCGCATACAGAACCTCCGTTCCCGCTCCAACCCGGTTCTTGATTCCCTGAAGAATGCTGACCCCGCGCCCAGGTTTATTGCTGTACCCGCCCAGGTGTACATCAGCCGCATTCGGTCCAATCACAGCGATGCGTTTGTACTTCGAAGCATCCAGCGGTAAAAGATTGCCCTGATTCTTCAAGAGAATGATGGCTTCGCGCGCCGCTTGAAGCGAAAGTTTTTGGTGCTCGGGGCTGTTTGTAATTTTCTCCGCGTACGCCGGATCGACGAACGGATCGTCAAACAAGCCTGCGAGAAATTTCGCGCCCAGGTGATTCGCAACAGCGCGGTCTATGGCCGCTTCCGAAACGTTCCCCTGCTTCACTTGTTCGATGAGGCTCGGAAATGCGTCCGGAAAAGGCAGCTCCACGTCGACTCCCGAATCCAACGCGAGCTTGGCCGCAGCTTCCTTGGTGCCCACGACGTGATGCACTCGAATGAGTTCCATCACCCCAAAATAATCGGACACCAGCACCCCCCGAAAGCCCCACTCATGGCGAAGAATATCAACCAGGAGATGTCTGTTGCTGTGTGATGGAATTCCGTCAACCTCGTTGTACGAGGCCATCACCGTCTGCACGTGCCCTTCTTTTACGGCAGCCTCAAACGGTTTCAACCAGTACTCGCGAATCGTGCGTTCGGAATAGTTGGCAGGCCCAACGTTGGTGCCGCCTTCGGGCTGGCCGTGAACCGCAAAGTGTTTTGCGGTCGCCAGCACATGAGACTTATCAATACCCGGTCCATCTCCCTGAAATCCCTGGATCGCAGCCACTCCCAGCCGTGAAACGAGATACGGATCCTCGCCGTAGGTTTCTTCCGTTCGTCCCCAGCGCGGGTCGCGTGCAAGATCCAGCACCGGTGCAAGGCATTCCTCCGCACCGCGTGCCCGCGCTTCCGCCGCCGTCGCCGTAAACACCTCGTGCAACAATTCCGGATCCCACGTGGAAGCCAATGCGATAGCTTGAGGATACGAAGTCCCCTTTGGAGCAACGTGCCCGTGCAGACACTCTTCATGGAAGAGAACAGGAATCCCCAGCCGTGTGTTTTCCTTCATCCACTTTTGTATGGTGTTGGTGAGTTCCGCCTCCTCGCGCGGTCCGGCCGTCACCTCGCTCGGGCGCGACATCTGCCCAAGCCCGTCCTTCAACAAAACCGCCGCACGCTCCGGAACAAAGGCCCCGTTTTCCACGAAGCGCGACTCCGGAGTCTTCATGAACGCCGGGTTCTCCCACGCTCCTATCATTTGGGCAACCTTCTCTTCGAGCGTCATCCGCGAAACCAGATCCGCAACGCGCTGTTCGATCGGCAGCTTCGGATTGCGGTACGCCGGAACTTCCTGCGCATGGCTGGGCCAGTACAGCGGGACGCATATAAGCAGAGCGAGAAGCGTTGCGATAGCAATCCGTGCAGGCGAAAAAAACTTCATCAAAACCTCCCAACGAAAACGCTGATGCTTGCTATTTGAAAAACGGCTGGTACTATAGCACGCGCGTTAACGTACACGGCCCGCTTTTTCAACATAGACCCGTTGCTTTAAGTGCGGTAAAACACCAATCGCCTTCCCGATCCTCCTAACGAAGGGCTAACACGTGACACGTTTCCGGCACAGTGCGATTTGCGGCGTGCTCTTCTTTCTTGGTCTCAGCGCGAACGGTTCACGCGCCGAAAATGGCGCCGACGCATGGCTGCGTTATGCACCCCTGGACAAGCAAGCCGCGCAACAATATGCAAACCTCCCCGCAACTGCGGTTGTGCTCGGCAATTCCCCCGTACTCGACTCCGCAAGATCCGAATTGATTCGCGGTTTTCGCGGCATGCTCGGAAAGAGGTTGCACGTGGAACAATCCTTCCCGCAGGAAAAAATCGTAATCCTCGCCACAATTTCTTCTTTGCAGACTGCAGCGCCCGGTCTCCTCGAAGACTTAGATTTGCACCGGGACGGTTTTCTCCTCAGAACCGCCAAATGGCGCGGCTTCGATTGTTTAGTCGTCACAGCAGACAACGATCAAGGTGTGCTTCATGGCGTCTTTGCCCTCCTCAGCAAAATCGCGCGCAACGAAAGTCTCACCGCCTTGCATGAAATCCAGGACCCCGCCGCCCCCATTCGCTGGGTAGACGACTGGGACAACCTCGACGGCCACATAGAACGCGGTTACGCCGGACCGTCCATCTTTTTCGAAAACGGCCACGTCCGCGAGGATTTGACTCGCGCCTCCGAATACGCTCGCCTCCTCGCCTCCGTAGGAATCAACGGATGCGCCATCAACAACGTGAACGCCGACCTTAAGCTCCTCAATGACGATTTTCTTCCGCAACTTGTGCGCGTCGCCGACATTTTTCGCCCATGGGGAGTCCGCCTTTCGATCTCCGTCGACGTAAGCAGTCCAAAAGCAATCGGTGGTCTCGACACGTTTGACCCGCTCGATCCGCGCGTCGCCGCGTGGTGGCAGAAAAAATTCGACGATATTTACCGACAGATTCCCGATTTCGCCGGCGTCGTCGTCAAAGCCGATTCCGAAGGCCGTCTAGGCCCGGCCACCTACGGTCGCTCACCCGCCGATGCCGCCAACGTAATCGCCCGCGCCCTGCGTTCGCACGAGGGCATTGTTTTCTATCGTGCCTTCGTCTACAACCATCATCTCGACTGGCGCGACCCCAAAAACGACCGCGCCCGCGCCGCCTACGATAACTTTCATCCCCTCGACGGCAAATTCGACGACAACGTATTTATCCAGATCAAGCACGGCCCCATGGATTTTCAGGTTCGCGAACCCGTGTCACCTCTCTTCGGCGGTCTCGAAAAAACAAACGAAGCCATCGAGCTGCAAGTCACCCAGGAATACACCGGCCAGCAGCGTCACCTCTGTTTCCTCGTACCCATGTGGAAAGAGGTTCTCGATTTCGACATGCACGCCGGCGAAAATCCGACGCCCGTAAAAGACATCGTCTCAGGCAAAACTTTCCATCGTTTCACCGGTGGATTCGTAGCCGTCGTAAACGTAGGCATGGACACCAACTGGCTCGCGCACCCGCTGGCTATGGCCAATCTCTACGGTTACGCGAGACTCGCGTGGAATCCCGATCTCTCCGCTAAAAATATTGCGGAAGAATGGACTCGTCTGACGTTCGGAAACGATCCCGTAGTCGTAAAGACCATCTCCAGCATGCTGCTGAAATCATGGCCCATCTATGAAAGCTACACGGGCCCGTTAGGCGCGGGCACGCTCACCGACATCCTCGGCAGCCATTACGGTCCCGGAATCGAATCCTCCGAACGAAACGGCTGGGGACAATGGCATCGCGCCGACCACGACGGCATCGGCATGGACCGTACCGCCGCGACAGGCACAGGCTATGTCGATCAATATCGCCCTTCTCTCGCAAAGCTCTACGAATCTCTCGCCACCACACCCGACGAACTCCTTCTCTTTTTCCACCACGTGCCATATACCTACGTTCTGCAGTCGGGCAAAACGGTCATCCAGCATATCTATGACTCTCACTACCAGGGCGCGGAAGACGCCGCAACACTTGTCCAGCAATGGCAATCGCTCCATGGCCGCGTGGACGAAGTACGTTTCTCGGAAGTATCAAAACGCCTCGAATATCAGGCCGGGCACGCCATCGTCTGGCGCGACGCCGTCTGCAACTGGTTTCTCCGAACTTCCGGCATCAAAGACCAACACAATAGGGTGGGGAACCATCCGGACCGCGTGGAAGCCGAATCCATGCGATTGGACGGCTATACTCCGTTCGACGTAATTCCCCAGGAAGCAGCGTCCGGCGGCAAAGCAATCGAGTGTGCCCCTCCGGCGCAAAAATGCTCCGCCTCATTTCGTTTCGATGGCGCGCAAAGCCGCTATGACATGGATGTGGAGTACTTCGATCAGAACAATGGCAAGTCAACATTCCGCGCCTTCGTCAACGAGCGCCAGGTCGACGGATGGAGCGCCGGCGATAATCTCCCGGCCACCAAACCAAACACTGACTCGTCCACCCGCCGTCGCATACCCGGCTTAACTCTTCAGAAGGGCGACATCATTCGCATCGAAGGCGTCCCCGATGGCGAAGAACACGCCGCTCTCGACTACATCGAAATCCACGCCCGCCCCAACTGAAATTCGCCACATTAAAATCCGAAAGCTTCAGCAAGTCCGAATTTAAGCTTGTACAGCGCTCCGCCCCGCAAACGCAGGCTCACCCGCTTTGGCTTCCACCTTCCGCATTTCACGAAACAGGTGCAGGTTCGTAGACATCACGACTCCCGGACTCAAATGCACTTTAGGCGGAATATCCACTTTGTTCGTCAAATTATCCGCGATTAGACGCGCCGCGATTTGCCCCTGCCGGTAAGGGTGTTGATAAATCGACGCCGTAATGATCCCCTTCTCAAAGTAAGGAGCCATCTCCACAAAAAGATCCGTCGTAATTAACCGGACTTTCCCCTCAAAGCCCTGCTCCCCCAGCGCGCGGCACACCGGGAGGCAATTCACCGTATTCACATAAATTCCCTTCAACGTCGGAAAGCGCCGCAGCAGCTCCGATGTCCTCTGATAACTCTCCTCTTCATCCTCGCGCCCTTCGACAACGCTCGCGATTTTTCCCCCCGGGCAATACTGCAGGAACCTCTCTGAAAAACCGTCGGTCTTCTTCCGGTGGTCCTCCGTGGAAAGCATTCCCGCCACCACCGCTACCTCCGATCCCGGCGCAACAAACTTGCCCATCAATTCTCCTGCCAGGCACCCGTTCAAATGTGGTTCCACGCAAACAATCCCCGATCGCCGGCTCTCCGGCGCATCGGTCGAAACGCAAACCACGCGCAGTCCCTTCTCTTCCGCCTCGTTAATCAGCGGCGTCAGCTCCCGCGGGCTCCCCGCTGTCAGTACGATTCCTTGCACTCCGCTTTCCACCAGTTCCTTGAACGCCTCTTCGTCTCCCTCTCCCAGCGTTCGAACAGGGCTGCTCTCAAACTGAATTCCCAGCTGCTCAAGCCTCCGCGCTTCATCCAGAACGCCGCTCCAAAGCTGGTCGTAGAAAAATCGAATTTCCTTCGGCATGCACACGCCGATTCGCGCGCTGGCTCTCGCCACAGACAACGCCCTCGCCGCAAGATTCGGCGAATAGCCGATCTGCTGCGCGATTTGCAAAATCCTCTTCCTCGTACTCTCCTTAATCCCTCCGCGCCCATGCAGCGCCCGATCCACCGTACCGATCGACACGTTCGCCATCTCTGCAATCAAAAGGATTCCGTGTTTCTCCTTGCTCATCGACTGCGCTCCGCCGCACTCTGCTCCGCGATACTGCTCGCCGTTCCCTACCCCGGATACCCTACAAACAGCCCGCGTACCTTAACACGACTTCACAATTTGTGTGTTCGCCTCCTCTCCCGCGCCGCCGCTGGGTAACTTCCGTGGCGACTTCCGCCGCCTCCTGCTATCATCTGCGGAGGAAGCGCACTATGCAGCGATCATTCCTTTGGCTATTCCTTTCTCTTGTTCTTCTGGGTCCGTCCGCCTCCTATGCGCAATTCACTCAGAGGAAAGCTCTCTCAGGCCACATCCGCGAAGAAGGCTCCGGCCAGTTGATCAGCGAAGCTCGCATCGAATTGCAGAACTCCTTCGGCACCCCGATCACCACGGTCCTTTCGGACCGTACCGGGTCCTACGAATTCGATGACATCGGCGGCGGCGATTGCTACCTGTCCGTGCAGCACGACGGCTACGCAGCCGTCCGCGAATTCGTGCGTCCGGACGGCTCCAGCCACGTCTACAAAGATATCTTCCTTCGTTTGACGGGCTCCGCTTCGATTCCCAAGACAGTAAATCCCGTTTCAGAGCACGAACTCTCTGTTCCGCAAAAGGCCCGCGACTCCTTCGAAAAGGGTGTCCAACTCATCGCTCAAAAATCGGACTATCGCGCCGCTATCGTCCAATTCAATCGCGCCATCAGCCAGTTTCCCTCCTACTACGAAGCCTACGCAGCCATGGGCCTCGCCCAGTCCAAAATGGGCGACGCAACCGCTGCTGAGGTTTCCCTCCGCCGATCGGTCGACATGAGTCAGGAAAAATACCCACAAGCCATGATCGACCTCGCCGCTTTGTTCAACGCCAAAAATCGCTTTTCCGAAGCTGAACCGCTTCTCCGCAAAGCACTCGTTCTCGATGCTTCCTCCTGGCGCACTCAATACGAATTGGCGGTTGCTCTGGCCGGCGAGAAACGTTACACGGACGCAGTCGCCAGTGCGTCCGCGGCTCGCGATTTGAAACCGGAAAACCCGCAAAATTATTTGCTCCTCTACAATCTCCACATTCAAACGGAGAATTACACGGCCGCCTTGGCGGACACCGATGCCTATCTCAAGCTGGCGCCGGATGGGCCGTTATCGGACAAAATCCGCAAGCTCCGCGAGCAGCTTCTGAAAGACAAACCCGCCGATGCAAAACAGTAGCGCAATCCGCTAAAGGACACTTGTTTCGCCAACCGAGTCGATCATCCGTGTCGAACATCCATGTCAATGATCCATTTCTCTTCGACAAATTTGTCTTTCACAACCGGCAGGATCTCTTGCTTCGTTCCGCACATTTTTTCACTTGTGCGTTTCATTAAAATCCTCACTACGCCTTCGCTGCCCTTCCGGAGGAGAGTCTCTTTAGACGAAATTTCATTTCCCATTCACGGTTCTGAAATGGTCCCTCACACCCCCTATTTTCGTTTTCATCCCACTTCTAAGTGCCCTTGTTTACAGTCGATTACTCACCTATAGCTAGTAGTCCTGTAACTCGAAAAACCCCTGTATTTTGCATAGTTCTCAGCAGTTTCTTCCATTCTTCCCGCAAAGCATCTGCTTTACAGGTCTGTCCAATCAAAAAAAGTGCTTGACAACTCCGTTAGACCAATGAAAAGCTCCGTTTACGTTAACGGCGTTTCCAATCGCCGTGGGGTGTGGAGGCAAACTATGAGTGTTCTCTCTTCGTCTTCGAAGAATATCGTTTTTGTTGCAAAGCCGTTTTGTTTACGCTTTCTATTTGTTCTCTTGATTGCTCTGATTGTTTTTTCGGGTTCCACCTTCGCCCAACAGACCACCATTCGCGGAACCGTCACGGATCCGTCCGGTTCTGTTGTCCCGAACGTGAACATCACGATTACCAACACCGATACCGGTGTTAGCACTGTTATTCCGACCAATGACGCCGGCCAGTATGTCGCGGTGGACCTTCAGATTGGTCACTACAAAGTCAAAGCGGAATCCAAAGGTTTCAAGGTCGCCGAACAGAAAGACCTCGTTTTGACGGTTGGCGCAAACATCCGCGTTGATTTCCAGATGCAGTTGGGCGCTTCTCAGGAAACCGTTACGGTCGAAGCGAATGTCGTTCAGGTTCAGGCCGACTCTGGCGAGCAGAGCAACCTGATTAACGAGCAGCAGATGTCCCAGCTCTCGATCAATGGCCGCAGCATTTATCAGTTGGCTGCTTTGACTCCCGGCGCTTCGAGCCAGATCACCGGCACCATCAACACCCCGGTGGGCGGCGACGCCAGCGTTGAGTTCAACGGCATGCGCCAGAACCACAACATCTATTTGCTCGACGGCGGCGAAGACGATGACCGCGGCGGTGCGGGTGGCATGAGCATTGCCCCTTCTACCGACGCTATCGCCGAATTTCGCGCTCTCACCTCCAACTACAGCGCGGACTACGGCCTCTCTTCAGCAGGCACCATGACCATGGTTCTCAAGTCCGGCACCAACACCATTCATGCTTCGGCGTGGGAGTTCGACCGCAATAACGCCTTCGATGCCCGCAACTTTTTCCAGCCCGCTGCCGTCCAACCCAACCAGCAGGAACTGCGCTACAACATTTTTGGATTTAACGTCGGCGGCCCCGTCACTTTCGGCCACTTGTACAATCCGGACAAGAAAAGGACCTTCTTCTTCTATAACATGGAATGGCGACGGTACGTTTTGGGCGGCAGCACGGTCCAGACTGTTCCCGATCCGGCGACCTACGGCGGCGACTTTAGCTCGCTTCTCACTGCCTCTACACCCACGCAGCTTATCGTTCCTAATCTGGGGGCAAACGAGAGTTACATCACGCAGAATTGTCCAGGAGGCGTCCTCCCGGCCGGACTCACGCCAGGTGGCAACTTCCCCGGGAACGTTATTCCATCTTGCATGATCAATGCTAATGGCTCGGCTCTACTGAAGGCGGGGATCTTTCCCACTCCGACCACGAACATTGCTGGCGGCATCGGTACGTTCGTCGGCGGCGCGAATTCGGACACCAGCCTCAAGGAAGAGATCGTTCGCATCGACCACAATTTCACTAGCAAATTCTCGGTCTTTGGACACTTCATCGCCGAGCAAGCCAGCCAGGGCTTTCCGATTAGCCAGTGGAGCGGTGACAATGTTCCGACCGTTGGCGATAACTTCGGCAACCCCTCGTACAGCGCTGTGGTCCATACCACTTACACGATAAGCCCCACGCTGGTAAACGAAGTCGCCTTCAACTATAACGGCAACCGCATCAACATCATTCCCTACGCTGCTACCGGCTTGTCCAGTTTGGCCCTTCCGAGTGGCTACACTTCAGCCCGGCTGTTTCCCTCGAGCCCCAACGTCGATAACCGCATTCCCAACATTGACTTCGGCGGCGGCGCTGGCTCGAATTTTGAAATCTCCAGTTGGCCGTGGATCAACAGCGCGAACGATTACCAGATCCGCGACGACATCTCTTGGACCAAAGGTGCTCATCAGTTCAAGATTGGCGGAAGCTGGGCGCTCTACAAGAAAGTTCAGCAACTCTTCGGCCAGACCCAGGGCGGTTTCACTTTCCAGAACAGCGACTTCACGGGAAGCAATACCGCCAACATGCTCCTTGGTTTGCCCAGCTCTTACCAGCAGCTTGCTGTCGCGGACAGCGGCAAATGGAACAACGTCTCTACGGCACTCTGGTTCCAGGACAACTGGCGCGTCAATCACCGCCTGACCCTGAACCTGGGTCTCCGCTGGGACGGCGTTCCGCACACCTACGAAGCCAACAACCGCATGGGCAACTTCTATCCGCAGCTTTATGATCCGGCGCTTGCCGCCACCTTCGACCCCAGCGGAAACATTTGCAGCGCGGGCGATGTCACCGCCGGCACATGCTCCGCCGTCAGCCCAGGCCTCGGCAGCAGCCCCAATCCGATTCTTGCCGGCGTTCCTCTCTACCTCAACGGCATCGGCATTGAAAACAAGTGCTACACCAGCCCCACGGCCTTCTGCGTTCCGAAGGATCTCGTCAACAATCACTGGCTTGCTTTCGGTCCTCGCGTCGGTTTTGCCTATGACCTGACCGGTTCCGGCAAGACCGTCGCTCGCGGTGGCTTTGGCATCATGTACGAACGCATCCAGGGCAACGACATGTACAACGCCGGTCCCAACATTCCGTTCACCGAGCAGGTCGGGCTCAATGACGTCGAGATGACCAACCCCGGCATCTCGCTCACAACCGGCACTGCCGCGGCTCAGCCTATCGTTCCCGCCAGCATCACCGGCCTCGACGATGAGAACTACAAGCTGCCGGTCAGCTATCAGTACAGCGTTGGCGTGCAGCACTCCTTTGGCCCCAGGACCGTCCTGTCTGCCAGCTACGTCGGCAATCAGGGCCGGCACCAGAACTATTACACCACCAACAGCAACTTGGTGCCGGAGAGTTCTTTGGCTGGAATCCTCACACCGGTCATCGAGAACGGCGCTCCGACCCCGGCGTACCAGACTACCCCGGGTCTGACCTATCCAGGCTTTAACACCATCAACCTGTCTTCGAACGAGGCCAACACGCACTACAACTCCCTGCAAGTCGATCTCAACTCGCAGTTGAGTCATGACCTCTTCCTGCGTGCGCTGTACACTCTGTCTCGCGCCGTAGACCCGACCACTGCTGGCAGCGGCGGCGGCGACCTTGGCGGCATATCTAACCCCTACGCTGGCTGGCAATACGACAATGGGTTGAGCGGCTACAACCGCACCCACGTGGCTGTCGTTGACTTCATCTACGACATCCCCTTGCTCCGCCACAACGAAAACAAGTTCATCAAGAACGTCGTGGCCGGTTGGGAAGTTTCCGGCATCATTACCGTAGAGTCCGGCCTCCCACTCAACGTCACCCTCGGTGGTACCCAGGGCGGCAACTTCGTCGGCGGCTCCAACCGGCCTAATGTCACCGGGTCGGTCACCTACGAGCACGTGGCCAATCCAACTGCACAGCAGCAAATCCAGTACATCGCCCCGGGAGCCTTCTCCGACCCCGCCATCGGTGCGTACGGGGATGAACCCCACAATGGCGTGACCGGTCCCGGCCGCGACAACTGGAACATCTCGCTCTTCAAGAGCTTCACCATTAGCGAATCCCGCGGCAGCCGCTTCGAGCTGCGCATTGAAACTTTCAACACGTGGAACCATACCCAGTTCAATGGCGTCAATACGGGTATCAATTTCAATTACAACTCCACGACGAAAACATTTGACTACAATGGCGGCAACAACTTTGGCCAATTCAACTCTGCCTTCGACCCGCGCATTATGCAGCTCGGCGGCAAGATTTATTTCTAAACACCCCGGAAGTTCAACCAGCCCCGCTCGCCCGACCGGCGAGCGGGGCTTTTTCTTTCCGCCTTGGCGGTCCCAGGCCTCCGTCCACGTCTCTCCCAGCATCCAGGCCTATCTCTTTCATTTTGTTGTCCTTGCTAATTTTATTGACAAATCGGTAAACATGTGCTACAAACGACCGTGAACCTCGCATACCAACCTCAAGCGCAATGCCCGCCTGCTTCCGAAGCCCCTGTCTCGCAGTCACAGATTGGAGTCCCATTCCAAAGCGTCAAGTTTTGCCACTTCCACATACACTCGTCTAAGCCAGCCGCCCTCTGCACGGATTCTCGATGTAAGTCATTTAGAATCAACATTTGCAGCAGCCTCAGAAGTGTTGATTCTAAACAACTTACAGAATATCTAACTCCTTTCGATGCAACACTTGCAAAAAACATAGGAGAGGGGCTACCCCCTCTTTTCCCCGCACTCCGCCGCCTCACCCTAGTCGCTATCCTTATATTTGCTCCGTCCTTCGCATCGGCTCAGTCCCCCAATTCCGGGCCTCGGGAAGCTATCGCGCTTGAGCAGCAGGGCAAGCTCGCCGACGCGGAACGCATCTGGCTGTCCGTCGTTGCCCGCAATCCCCGTGACGCCGCGGCCTACGCCAGCCTGGGGGTCGACTACTCCAAAGAGCAAAAATATCCCGAGGCTGCCTCCACCTACAGGAAGGCTCTTGCCTTGGATCCGAAGCTGCCAGGAATTCAGCTTAATTTGGGCCTCGCCGAATTCAAGCAAGGTCATTTCGCTGCGGCTATAGCTCCTCTTCAAGCCGCCGTTGGGGCCGACCCCTCCAGCATGCAGGCCCTCACGCTATTGGGGCTAAGCTGCTATGGCGCGGCACGGTTTGCCGAGGCCGCAGAGCATCTCGCCGTCGCCGCTAAAGCCGATCCCAGCAACACGGAGCTCCATCAGGTCCTCGCGCAAAGCTGTCTCTGGGCGAAAAACTATTCCTGCGCTCTCGATGAGTTTCAGCTCATTGTCCAGCAGAATCCGAACTCACCCGCAGCTCATATGTTGATGGGCGAAGCCCTCGACGGTCTCGCCCGCACACCCGAAGCCATCACCGAATTCGAGGAAGCCGCGAAAGCCGGCCCGCGAGAGCCTAACGTTCATTTTGGCTTGGGGTATCTTCGGTGGGAATTGAAGCAGTACGACCAGGCCGCCACCGAGTTCAAAACCGAATTGTCCATAGCTCCGGACAACGCCCAGGCTTCCGCTTATCTCGGCGATATTGACATGAAAAATAACGATCCCGCTTCGGCCATTCCTCTTCTCAGGAAAGCCCTGCAATCGAAGAGTGGCATCCGCATCGCCTGGCTCGATATGGGCATCATCCTCGCCCAGCAAGGCCACACCCAGGAAGCGATCACCCATCTAAAGCGCGCCGTCGAACTGGATCCGGAGCGGCCCGACGCGCATTTTCGGCTCGGCCGCATCTACGAGTCCATGGGCCGTCCAGCAGCAGCCCAAAAGGAATTCGACAAAGTCCGCGCTCTCCACGAAAAAGCGGAAGAAGATGTAGCCCGCAAAATGAGCACCGCCCCGCCGCCCCTGCCGCAGTAGAACCCGGACATGGGCACGTCAGTTCGATCCAAGAATTTTCGCGCGGACCACTCCGATTTCAATAATTCTTCCTAACGTACTCGCGCAGCCGATCGATCCGGAAGCTGGCATCCGCGGTTTCGATTCGCAAAAGTAGTTGCGTCGCCGCCAACTGATTGTGAAAGTCAAACGCAGCTGAGGTGTCCGGCTCCGCAACAACCTGAAGATTTTGTTCAATCTGGCTGCTCTGCTCCTGAAAGGACTTCAGCTTGGTCTCCTGCACCGAAACGCAATCCGCAAGCTGCTGCCGCAGAACTTCCATTTGCCGCACGACGTCGCCTTCCTGCACCTTTTTCCATTCGTCGTGCGCTTCCTCCGCCCGGTCGAGGTGGCGGTTTATCGCGCGGCTCGCAAGATTGTAGTTCACCGTTACCATTCCGTACGGCTGCGGCCCGTACGCCACGGGGTTGGCCTGCTGATGTACGCCAACGGTCAGCACCACGTCCCAGTTGCTCTGCCGGCTCAGCTTATCCAGCGCCTTCTGCTCGCTGGTTTCGCTGCCTTGTTTTTTCGCGACGAGGTCTTTCAGAGGTTGATCGCTCAGTAGCGGAACATAAATCGCTGCAATCTTCGATTGCGTGTCGGCGCGGTCCGCGTTCAGTTTGATTTTGGTCGTTTGCAGCGTGAAAAGCATGAGCCGCGTGGCATTCTGCGCTTCCACCATCTTCGAGGTTTTTTCCATCAGCGCATCCAGCGATTTGGTAGCCTCGTCGATCAGGGTAAGGCGGTTGCTCAGCGCTTCCCGTTCCAGATTTTGCAGCGCGTACTGCAGGTCCTGTTGCGCTCCGGTAGTAGCCTTGTACAGTTCGCAGTTTTTCCGCGCCACATCCATCGTTATACCGGCTTTCTTGAAATCAGAAAGGCCAAGCGAAGCGCCGCCGACCACTTGCAGAGGCAATCCCGTCTCAGGCTGTGTGAATCCTGCGGATGCGGTCGGCGTCCGCAGCAGGTCGCGCTGCGCTTCCGCCTGCTCCATTACGTAAGCGCAGTACGCCTGCTGATCGTTCTGGCCGCCGGCGAAGGCGTGCATGGACACCAGCGACGCTACAGCCAACGCCAATATCCATCGCTTCAGGATGTTCGGGAACATTCAGCTCTCCTTAGAAAAGCAGCGGCTTGCGGTCCAGAAACACGGTCTTGGATTTCGCGGATTCCGGATGGTCCAGATTCATCTGGATCAGGAAGCCGCGAATGTTGGTCTTGAAGATCGGGTGAATCGCCGCTTCTTCGCCAGGGAACGCCTGCGTCACCGTCCCTACTTTGCGGCACACGAGCATATTCAAGTAGCAGTCGTAGATGGCACTGCCGGCGACGGCGCTCGCCTGGTTGTCATACGGAACAAACGCGAAGTAGAGTTGCTTTCCGCCGGCTGCGTTCAAGTAATAGGGACTTTGTTTCGCTGTCTGAATAGCATCCCGCAAGCGATCGATCTGCCGGTTGTCTTCGTAGAGCTCCTTTTGCGCGATATGGATGGCCACATCAAGCTGCGCCGCTTCGGAGCGAAGTTCGGCCTGCTTTTCCAGCACCTCGAGCGAGTCGGTTCCCGTGGTGGTTTTCTGCAGAATGCTGTCGGTCAGCAACACTTCGGCAATTTTGCTGTCCGTGTACGCGCCCTGGGCCTGATTCAGGGCGGAAAGCTGGGTCGCCGCGTCGCCCTTGGTGATAAGTCCTGCGGCGAGGTCTTTGTGGATGTTGGATTCCACTTCTTTCAGTTGCGCGAGCACCTGTTGCGTTTTTGCGTTGTCGGCTTGCTTTTGCGTGTCGAGCGCCGCGAGTTGCGGGCCGTTGGCTTTGTTGTGAGCCTGCTCGCGGACGATGGCTTCCTTCAGGGGAGTTTCCAACTCCAGCAGCGCGGCGCGATGCTTGGTCATTTCGGCGATGCCGCTTTGCATTTTCTGCGCATCCACTTTCACGTCTTCGATGGTTTGCTGGCTGGTCACAAGTTTCACGCGGAAGTCGAGGCTCTTCTCGTCCACTGAGGAAAGAATCAGGGGCGCGGCCCAGGAACTGTTGATTGCATAGAAACCCATCACGAAGGCGTAGGCCAGGATGCCCGCTAGCACGAGGTACAAAATTGTTACAGCAAAAACCCGGTAGAGATTGATGACCAATTTGTAGTGCAAGGCGTGCAGATCCGGCGTTTTCTTTTTCGGCGGAGGAGCCACGGCATTAATGAGCGGTGTTGCCAAGGGGCACCTCGGGTTCTTCTTTGGTTCGAGTGCCCCAGTCTGCGGAATCCATGGTGCACAGAGCAAGGGGCGTAAGTAACAAGCTGCTGACCATCGACCAGGCGACATACGCGCCAAACGCGAGAGGGTTTGCCAGAGCTTCGCGGGAACTATATTTCTTGATGACCCAGGTCAAAACCGCGCCAATTCCGAGAGCACCAACAAGCGGGAGCGGCCCGGCCCAGGCCAGCGGATCGGACGAAAGCATGGTCAGCACAACGAGAAACGCAACGATCGCCCCTAGCGGCGTGAGGACCAGCGTAAACACGGTGTTGGGGTGCAGTTTCCATACGTGTTGCGGGAGCGTGCGAAGCGTGTAAAAAAAGTCGCGCACGATGCTGCGCCGCCAGCGAAGTTGCTGCTTAAAGAGCACGGAAATGTTGTTGGGAACGGTGGTCCAGCAAAGCGCATCGTTATTAATGTAGGTGCCGTAGCCGCGCAGCAAGGTCTGATGCGTCAAGAACCGGTCTTCTCCCTGATTCACCGGGATGCCGAACCAGTGGCGCGCGCGAATCGCGGGCTCGATTTCTGAAAGCAAATCGCGGCGTATAGCGAAAAGGCAACCGCTGATGCAGCAGACACTGCGCGTCCAATTCTCCGGAACCTTATAAAGCTGGAATGCCGAGTAATAAATGACCGCCTGAATCGCGGTAATCACGCTGTCGTTTGGATTGCGCACGCCCACGCGGCCGCCAACGGAACCTACACGCGGCTCGGAGAAACAGGCGGTGAGTTCGGTAATCGCGTCTTCATGGAAAATGCAATCCGAATCGATGGAGATAATAACCTCCGCGTTCGAAAGCTCGAGCGCGTTGCAAACCGTTCGCGCCTTGCCGCTGTTGACGGCATTCTTTCCGGTTCGAATGCGAATGTTGGTGAAATCGCGCTGGGCTTTCAGCATCCACTCGTAGCTGTCGTCCACGGAACAGTCGTCCTGCGCAATCACTTCAAACCTGTCGCTGGGATATTTGCTCTTGCTGATGCTTTCAATCGTCTCGTAAACGGTTTTGCCCTCGTTGAAGCAGGGCATCAACACACTGACTCTTGGCTGATACGAATAGTCCTTTTTTATCTCTGTGCTGGGGAAAGCCACTTTCAGAATGATTCCCATGATGTACTTGACGACGGAAATCAGCAGGCACAACACCATGACCAGCCAAAGAAGAATCGGGGCCATTAGCAAGTCCCCGGCACATCGAACGACGTTGTCGTCGTTGAGACACAGCTGTGTACAGCAGACTGGGCGTACATAGATCAACCTTCTTCGCGATGTTGGCCGAAGGACCTGTTACGGACTTTGTTCAGAGCAGTCCGTATTCTCTATTTGACTTTAAGACGGCCAAGATGACATCGCGGTTTCGGGGGTTGGTTACGTAGTGCGCACGATGTTGTCTAGTTGTTTATAAGCCCAGGGGTCGTCCTGCGCGGAGGGAAATCCGGCTGGGTCTTAAATTCGGGCGTTGAAGGCACAGGCGATTGCCTTCGCGCGATGGCGAAAAGTGGGAGCGGGGCCCCGCACACCAAAGCTGCTTGCACTCGTTTTCTGCTGTGCTAGAGTTCCTCGCATTATGAGAAAACTTCGTACTTATCTTGCCTCTTCTATCTGCTTCGCACTTGCACTCTTCGGATCCGCTGCCCTGCGCGGGCAGGCCAAACGCGCGGTCACGGCGGAAGACTATCTCTCTTTCAAATTCATCGGCGATCCGCACATTTCTCCCGATGGCAAATTTGTCGCCTACGTTCTCACCAGCATCGATCAGAAGAAAAATCGGCGCGAGTCCTCCGTGTGGCTCATTCCCGCGGATGGATCTGCCGGCCCGCGCCGCCTGAGCGCCGAAGGTTTTAGCTCCAATTCGCCGCGCTGGAGTCCCGACGGAAAAACTCTGGCCATTCTTTCTGCGCGCACGACGGATACTTCGTCAACGGAAGCACCGAAGTCGCAAATCTATCTTCTTCCTATCGGTAGCGGCGGCGAAGCCGTGGCTCTGACCAAACTCAAGAACAGCGTTCAGAATTATCAATGGTCTCCCGAAGGCTCGCGCATAGTTGTGGTCAGCTCTTCGGGCCCGATGGACGGCATCGCCGCCGCTGATCGAAAGAGCGACGTGCGCCACTACACGCACATTCAGTACAAGTTCAACGACAGCGGCTGGTACGACGACAAGAGGCGCCACTTGTGGGTCGTCAGCGTGCCCGGCGGCGAAGCCAAACAAATCACGGAAGGCCAGGACTGGAACGACACCGACCCGCAGTGGTCGCCAGATGGCACGCGCATCGCGTTTGTCTCCGATCGCACCGGCAAAGCTTTCGACGACGGCCACAATACCGACGTTTGGACGATACCAGCGGCAGGCGGAACGCTGACAAAAATATCCGACCACGCTTTCGAAGACGAAAATCCGCGCTGGTCGCCTGACGGCAGACAAATCCTGTTCACCGGGCAAACTGCACTCCACCAGTTCGCCAAACTTTACATTGCGGATTCTTCCGGCGGTTTGCCCTCGCAACTCGCCGTGAAAGATTTCGACGCCATTGCCGGCGAACTGCGATGGTTTTCTCCCGGCTCGGTATTTTTCACGGCCGGAACGAAGGGCGAGACCCACATTTTCCGGGCCGACCCTGCGGCACATACGTTCGCGGCAGTAACCACAGGTCCGCGTGGCATCCACGCTTTCGATGTGAATGCAGCCACGGGGAAAATGGTCTACCTCGCCAACGACTTCCAGCATCTCGACGATCTATATGTGGCCAGCCTTGATGGCTCTGGCGAAAAACAATTAACGCACATCAATGCGGACCTGTGGGCACAGCTCGATCTGCAACCCGTCGAGCGGTTGCCCTACCAGAGCAGCGACGGCTGGGCGGTTGACGGATTCTTCGTGAAACCGGTCGGGTGGCAAGCGGGGAAAAAATATCCGATGGTTCTGGTGATTCACGGCGGTCCGGAAGGAATGTTCGGCGTGGACTGGTATCACGAGTTCCAGGTCTACGCCGCGAAAGGCTACGCGGTTTTCTTCTGCAACCCTCGCGGCTCGACGGGCTACGGCGAAAAATTCGAGCGCGGCGAAATCAACAATTGGGGCGGGATGGATTTTCAGGACATTATGGCGGGTGTGGATGCAGCGTTGAAGCAATATCCGTGGGTTGATGCGAACGATCTTGGAGTCACGGGCGGCAGTTATGGCGGCTACATGACCAACTGGATTGTCGGGCATACCAACCGCTTCAAAGCCGCGGTGACTCTCCGGTCCGTTTCCAATTTCATCAGCGACGAAGGCACGCGCGACGGTGCTTACGGCCACGAAGAATACTTCAAAGGACCGCTCTTTGACGATTTCGAGCAATACTGGGACGCGTCGCCGCTGAAATACGCGCGAAACGTCAAAACGCCGACGCTGGTTCTTCATTCCGACAACGACTTCCGCGTCCCCATCGAGCAAGGCGAACAATGGTTCCGCGCGCTGCAGCATTACGGCGTGCCGTCGGAATTAGTGTTGTTCCCCCGGGAAAATCACAATCTCACGCGGACTGGAGAACCTAAGCATCTGGTCGAAAGCCTCAACTGGCAACTCTACTGGTTCGACCGCTACCTCAACGGAAACGCCAGCGCCAAAGCTCCCGACGCGCAATAGCCGGCGCTGAGTGCGCCGGTTGTTGACAATCAAAAACCTGACGACTAGCATCCGCTCAACCCGAGCTTTCCCGCAAATAGGAGACTTAAAGGAGATACTCCGTGACGACTCCAGCTCGTTGGACGGCACTCCGTGTTGCCCTCGTGGTGGTGGGATTGATTTTCATCTTCGCCGTTTACCCGCTGATGATGACGTTTTGGCCTTCGGGATGGCGCTGGAGCCCAAACCAGCCTGAATACGAGCAGATGATCCTGGGAGTCTATGCAACGCTTGGAATGTTCCTTTTGTACGCTTCGCGCAATCCTTTGCGGCATCTCAGCCTGATATGGTTTACGGTCATTTCCAGCGTCGTACACGCGGGGATCATGACGGTGCAAGCTCTGCAAATGCCGGCTGAGCACGGCCACCTTTACGGAGATATTCCGGCTTTGCTTTTCGTGGCGATCTTGCTGGCCGTTCTGGCGCCTCGCGGGGCGGATGCCGCCCAAGCTGCTGCTTAGACAAGCCGCAAACGGCGGCCGTTTGAAGGTTTGCTGACGGGTTTCTTTCCAACGTACAACACTGCCGTCGCCTCGCTGTATTCCAGGATTCCTGGCCGAATACTGCACCAGCGCACAGGCGGTCTCGCTCAAACTCTCTTGCATGGACGCAAATTCTTGTTGCCCGTGACAGCATTTGCCGCCAAAATGCGCGCGTAGATTACAGCCGGTCTTACGAGGTGTGACGCTAATGGCCATTTCATCCGCCGCTTGCAAAGCGTTTTTTGCTCTGAGCGCTTTTGCTTTAGTGCTTTCCGTTACTTCGGCGCGCGCGCAAACCAGCCTCCAATATCAGTTGCCGCCGAAGGCCATCGTAGATCTCGTGGACACGACGCCAACGCCGTCCGTCAGTCTTTCGCCTGCCGGGGCCAAGTCCGAAAAGCGGTGGATGCTCATCCAGCACATTTCGGGTTTGCCAACCGTCGCCGATCTGGCTCAGCCGGAGCTGCGGCTTGCGGGTTTGCGGTTTAATCCGAAGACCGATGGGCCGAGCCGCGGTCTCTACGCTACTTCGCTCGAGCTGCAGGCCCTGCCGAACAGCAAAGCGATTGCCGTTTCCGGTTTGCCGGGACACGCGAAGATCCGTTTCGCGGAGTGGTCGCCCGACGCGCAAAAAATAGCTTTTGTAAATGTCAGCGATGCGCCGGAAGATGCCGGGCTTAGTCTGTGGATTGTAGATGTCGCCGCCGCGCAGGCGCGTCGGCTGCCCGGCATCGCTCTCGATGGCATCCTTGGCTCGCCGTGCGAGTGGCTCAGCGACAGCCAGAGCCTGGTCTGCAAAACGGTTCCGGCGGGCAAAGGCGCAGCCCCCGTGCGCCGCGAGGTGCCGACGGGGCCAGTCATTCAAGAAAATCTGGGGCGAGTGACGCCCGGTGCGACGTATGAAGATCTTTTGAAAAGTCCTGAAGACGAGCAATTTTTCGATTATTACGCGACCTCGCAAATTGCGCTGATCGGTCTCCATGGCGCCGCCAAGGCCATCGGCAAACCGGGTGTCTTTGAGGAAGTCACACCCTCTCCCGACGGCTCTTACGTCCTGTTGATCGAGCGCCATCATCCTTATTCTTATTTACTGCCGTTTCCCGTGTTTCCGGAGCGCGTTTCGGTTCTCAATTTGAAAACCGGCGCTATCAAACAGTTGGCGGACAAACCTCTTGCAGACAGCGTTCCGAATGTTCATGACGCCGTTCCCGCTGGTCCTCGCGACTATGGGTGGCGAAGCGACGCGCCGTCTACGGTGTTTTGGGTCGAAGCCGGCGACGGAGGCGATCCGCGAAAGGAGGCAGCCGTGCGCGACTCGCTTTTCCTTCTTGATGCGCCTTTCGAATCTGCCCCGCAGAAACTCGCCGATCTTGCGGTTCGCTTCGGGCGAATAGCGTGGGGCAATGACAAGCTCGCCCTCGTCGAAGAAAGCCGCTGGAAAGATCGCAAACGCATCCTTATTGCACTCGCTCCGGCAGGTTCGTCCGCCCCGGTGAAACTTTATGAGGGCTCATTCCAGGATCGGTATCACGACCCCGGCCAGCCGATCGAAATACTCAATTCCACCGGCAAGCCGGTTCTTCAAACCACCGCAGACGGCCAGGCTATTTTTTTTAGAGGCGCTGGGGCTTCGCCCGAAGGCGACAAACCATTTCTTTCCGTCATGAGCGTTTCGAACGGAGACGCCAAGCACATCTGGCAATCCGCTGCTCCTTACTATGCGTCTCCCTCGGCCGTATTGGATCCAGTCACCACGACGCTCTTAATTCGCAGAGAATCGCCGGACCAGAATCCGAATTACTACATACAGAAGAGCTCCAGCGCCGCTCCCGAGCAGGTCACTTTTTTTCCGAATCCCTACGGCAACCGTCAGCTCCCCAAAAAGCAAGTGCTGCACTACAAGCGCGCGGATGGCGTAGACCTGAGCGCCAACCTCTATCTGCCGCCTGGCTATAAGCCGTCGGACGGCCCGCTTCCTACGCTGATGGAAGCTTACCCGACGGAGTTCAAGACGAAGGATGCCGCGGGGCAAGTGACCGGCTCACCCTATGAGTTTGTAACTTTGTATTGGGGTTCGCCGGTGCCGTTTGTAACGCAGGGCTACGCGGTGCTTGAAAACGCTACCATTCCCATCCTTGGCGAAGGAAACGCCGAGCCAAATGACACCTACGTGGAACAACTTGTGGCCAGTGCCAAAGCGGCCATTGATGAAGGCGTGCGCCTCGGTGTGGTCGATCGTAATCGTGTCGCTGTCATGGGCCATTCCTACGGCGCTTTTATGACTGCGAATCTTTTGGCGCACAGCGATCTGTTTAAAGCAGGCATCGCCCGCAGCGGCGCGTACAATCGCACGCTCACGCCGTTCGGCTTCCAGAATGAAGAGAGGACTTACTGGCAGGCGCCTGAGATTTATTACAAGATGTCGCCGTTTTCTTACGCCGACAAAATCAAGACGCCCATTCTTCTGATTCACGGAGAAGCGGACAATAATTCGGGAACATTTCCCATTCAAAGCGAGCGGCTTTTCAGCGCGCTGAAAGGGCAAGGAGGGACGGTTCGCTTTGTGCTGCTTCCGCTCGAATCGCATGGCTATCAGGGACGCGAATCCGTGCTCCACATGTTCTGGGAGATGAACAACTGGCTGAATACCTACGTGAAGAATCCGCCGGGTGCGGCGCCAGCGGCTGCGGCCAAACCGTAGGTTGGCGTTCGAACTCGTCGCGCAACCTAATGCGTATACTTCCTGTATTGGCGTTTATTTTGCTCGCGATTGCCTTCCGCGAAGCGGGCGCGCAAAGCGCTACTAAATCGCTGGCCGAGAAACTCGGCTACCCACGCGACGCCAAACTCGTGATCATCCACGCCGACGATCTTGGGATGACGCACTCCGTGAACGCCGCTTCCATCAAAGGCCTCGAATCAGGCCTTGTCAATTCCGCCAGCATCATGGTTCCGTGCCCGTGGTTTCCGGAAATGGCGGACTACGCCAAATCCCATCCTGATGCCGATCTCGGTCTTCACCTCACGCTAACGAGCGAACGCGTCTACTATCGCTGGGGCCCGGTCGCTTCGAAAGACAAAATTCCAAGTCTGGTCGATCCCCATGGCTATTTTCATCTCGACTGGACGACTGCAAATCACATCAATGCGGGAGAAGTCGAAGTTGAGCTTCGCGCTCAAGTCGAACGAGCCCTCGCCATGGGTGTCCGGCCCACGCACCTTGATTCTCACCAGTACCGCCTCTTCACCAACGGGCAGGAAATTTTCGAAAGCGTTGTCCGCGTTGCCCACGACTACAAATTGCCCGTTTTCATGGTCCGCGATTGGTTCGCCGAACGCCCGTATCTCCAGACGGCTGTCCGTCCGGCTGATCTCGTCGTCGATCACACCGTGACGATCGAGCCCGGCGTACCGCCAGAGAAATGGGCTGCCTTCTACACCGAGGCCCTGAAAAATCTTAAGCCCGGAGTAACCGTCTTCATCATTCATCTGGCGTTCGACGACGAAGAGATGCGCGCCGCCACTCGTGAGCGGGCCACGTGGGGGGCAGCCTGGCGGCAGCGCGATTTCGATTTCTTCACCAGCGCCGAATTCCGTGCGTTGCTCAAGGAACAAAACATCAAGCTCGTCACGTGGCGCGAACTTTCCCGTACCGCCAGCTGATGCTCCGTTGCAACAACCCCGATGCGCGCAAGGCGCGAAATCGAGCTCTTTGCTTTGCCTGCACTTTCGCGCTATTTTCCTAATGGAGGCTCAATCTCTCTCGGAGCTCCTCTCATGCCGCCTGACCTGGCACCTGAAGCGAAATCTCCCTTCAAGAATCCGCTGCTCTACTCCTCCGCCGTTCTCGTCATTGTTCTCCTGGCTATCGGGTATTTGATGTTTTCGCGCTGGCAGGACAACCGCAACATCGAACGCCAGCACGCGCAGGAACTTGCCGAAAAACAGCACGAGCAGGACCGTGTGGCTGTCGAACAACTGGGTGGCAAGGAGCTGGCCATACTCAGCTTTTACGCCAGTCCCGGCGTGATTAGCCGCGGCCAGTCCGCGCAGCTCTGCTATGGCGTTTCCAATGCAAAAACTGTCAAACTGGAACCGCAGCCTCATCCTGTGTGGCCCTCAGAGGCCAAATGCGTGGATGTATCACCCGCTAAAACCACCACCTACACGCTTACGATCGAAGATGCCGCCGGCAAGACGGCCTCCGCGACACTGGATATCAAAGTCCGCTGAACTTTCTGAAATTAACTCTTTGAAATTCGCAATCGCTTCGCTGGTAACCCCAAAAACGGCCACCTTATAAACTTGCCTGGCATTCTTCGGTCTTTTGGGGGGTTTTGAGGGGCGGGTCCAGCCCTGCGCACCCGGGCAAAGAATTCGAGTCTGCCCCTTGTAGCGGCAATTAACCCCCATCTATAATGCTTGTTCGCGCGGGGTCCGGCGAGCCATCCTGAAAAACCGGACCCCGCGAGTATTTTTTGGCATCGGCTCCCGGTGATGAAAGAACATGTCTGACCCGCTCAGGAAGATCAAAACTCGCTTGCAGGAGGAGATCGACCAGCTCGAGCACGAGCTCAACATCGACCTCCCTAAGGAGATTGCCAAGGCTCGCGCCCACGGCGACCTCTCGGAAAACGCGGAATATAAATACGCCAAAGAGCGCCAGGGCTACGTCAATGCCCGCATCGGCCAGCTCAAAAAACGTATGGGCGACCTCGGCATGCTCAATCTCAGCAACATTCCAACGGATCGTTCTGGCTATGGCTCGCGCATCGTGGTCCTGGATACGCAGCGCGACGTAAAGATTGAATATAAGCTCGTTACCACGGAAGAGTCCGACGTTGAAAAAGGCTTGATCTCCACGACTTCACCCATTGGCAAGGCTTTGCTCAATCGCAGAGTGGGAGACGAGGTGGAGGTCGTCACACCGGCCGGAAAGAAAGATTTTGAGATCGTTCGCCTCGTCACCATCCACGAGGACGAGTAACCATTCGTGTTTTTGCGCCGTCCAAATCGTTGTTGTTGTCTGTGAGGCGTCATGTATTGGGGAGCCGGTCCGGAACTCGGGCTATTAACGCTGATCGGTTACATCGCCTTCGCGATTGGCGCGGCCCTCGTCTGGCGCGAGCGTGACCATTACTTTGTCCGCGTGCACGACGAATTCGGCGCCTTCCGGCGCAATCTCTCCCGCTACACGGTCGTCGGCCCCTTTTACATTCCCCGGCAGGAGTCCCGCCTTGTGGCGATACGCACGCAGTTCCTCGGAAACCTTGTCCGCCTTGCACGCCGCAAAACAAACCCGGCCTTTGTGCTGCTTTTCCTCGGGGCGGTGCTCTTTTTCCTCGATTTCTTTATCTAGGGTTTCCGCCAGAGGATGAGCACGCCCGCGGCTCCCGGTTCTGGACAAACTGCCTTCGCTTTGCGATTCTCCTCCCGATGAAACCTTCACTCATTATTCATGGCGGAGCCTGGGATATTCCTGATGAGGCGGTGGATGCCTGCAAATCCGGCTGCCGGTTGGCACTGGATGCCGGATGGTCCATTCTTTCGCGCGGTGGTTCATCGCTCGACGCCGTCGAAGCAGCCATCCTGGTGCTCGAAGATGAGCCTGTCTTCGACGCGGGCTTCGGTTCGCACCTGAATCTTGACGGCCGCGTCGAATGCGACGCCATTGTCATGAATGGCGAAACACTACGTTCGGGCGCTGTTGCGGCGGTGCAGCGAATCCGCAATCCCATACGTCTCGCGCGTGCCGTCCTCGAGCACTCTCCGCACATGATGCTGGTCGCCGAAGGCGCAGAGCGATTTGCGAAAGATCATGGGATAGATCTCTGTGCCCCGGAAGACCTGATCAGCGAAGCCGAGCGCGAAGCTTGGCGGCATTGCAGCCAGGATACGCATGCAGCGGCACATCATCGCGGCCACGAGCAGGGGACCGTCGGCGCAGTTGCTCTCGATGCCCACGGAAAACTCTTTGCCGCCACTTCCACGGGCGGCACGTGCTGCAAACTTCCAGGCCGCGTAGGCGATTCACCGCTCATCGGCTGCGGCTGCTATGCCGACTCGGCCGCAGGCGGCGTTTCGTGCACCGGCTACGGCGAAGCCATCATGAAAATTGTCATGGCCAAAACGGCAACGGAGCTTCTGCGCTGTGCTCCACGTTCGGAGCATAGCTGCCCAGTGCCGGAAAAGACTTCGGGAGTGGACGTCAGGCACAGCATGGAAAATGTCTGGGGGACTACGCCCTGCGGCGAAAACTTCCACGCGATGATGGCAGCACGCGAAGCGGTTCATCTTCTGGGTAGACGGACGCACGCTACGGGCGGCCTAATTCTACTCGACTGTGCAGGAAATCCCGGATTTGCCTTCAATACGCCACGAATGGCTTATGGGTACGTCACCCCGGAGGGCGCCTTTTTTACCTCGGTCTAGTTCTTCTTTGAGCGGGAAAACGCGGCGGAAAAAAAGAGGGACGGCCTAAAAGGCCGCCCCGATAAAACGCTACCGAACTGAGACGCCGGGAAACGAAGCAGACCAGGAACTACGAACGCGCTGCGGCGGCGCCAGCCGCGGCTGCGGCGGCCTTCTTCGCAGCCTTGGCGGCCGTGGACGCTTTGCGGCGGCGCTTGGTCTTCGGCGGAGTGGCAGGAGCCTCGCCGATGAGTTCGGCTACCATGATGCTGGTAACGAACAACTTGGGGCCGTGATCGTCGAAATCAATCGCGGTGCGCTCCTGATCGGACATGGTAACGATGCCCAGACCGTAGGTTTCGTGCTTCACTGTTTGTCCTTCAGCCATTACTTGCACATCTTCCTCCTTGACTACTTTTGCGTCGAAAGCCGATGGGAATCGGTCGAAATCGGGCGCCTCGAAGAAAGCTGAGGCACCGAATGCAGGGACTAGAGGCTCGTCACGTTTTCAGCCTGAAGGCCTTTGGGACCTTTTTTCACTTCAAACTCCACTGACTGACCTTCGTTGAGAGATTTGTAGCCATCCATCATGATTGCCGAGAAGTGTACGAAAACATCCTCGCCGGTCTGGCGCTGGATGAAGCCGAAGCCCTTCGAAGCATTGAACCACTTCACTGTGCCTTGTTCCTTCACGTCCACTACCTCGCATGAACGCCTGGCGATGCCAGGGCTGGAATTGCTTTGTTTCTCCTGGTCCGTCTCTTGGATTGATGAAGAGGTGGTAAGGCCTCGATCTCCAAGCACCGCGACAGCTTCCAACTTGAAGGAAAAGGCTGCAAATGATGCACGCTGCAGCCCTACGAACGAGTCAGAAGGTCATACAAGAGCAACAAAAAGCTATCGAAATGGTACCATGAAAGAGGCCATTTGTCCATGCCATTGGACGCCGTTTCGCGGGCCGACATGCCCTCCTAAGTCACGGATAAATATAGCCTTAGTGGAGATGTGGGACCCGTGCGAGTAGGCTAGCAGGTAAATTCTGCTTAATCGAGGGATTCCGGCTGGAGGGCAATTCCGCTCTCGCCAGCAGCCTTCTTTTCCCAGTACTTGCGTACCCAAGCTTCCCAGCTCTTTCCGGCGGCGGGGTCGCGCCCCGAAAAAGCGAGTGCCGCGATATCTGCATAGGAGACTTTGAGGCGTTGGTTGGAATCCTTGGGCAGGACGCGCACGAAGGAGTTTGCGAGCGCGGAACCTGCAACCCGATCAAAAAGGTATCCTTCTATCTTCTTGCCATCTTTGGTGGTTAGCGTGACGTCGCCGCGGTAATCGAATGCTTTTTCAAGCGCTTCGCGCAATTCGGCTTCGGTGGCGAGTTCAGGAACCCATCCTTCCACCGCTTCGCGCACTCTTCCGGGAGCAACTTCCAAGGAATCGGGGTTCTGGGGAGGAATTTCCTCGTGAGAAGGGTGATCAGCGTGGCGAGGACCGGTCAAGCGCGGGTCTCCTCGAGGCTGCCCTTCGTGGTGGCGATCTGAACCAGCGGATTGTAAGCGTGAACGGGTTTTACGGGGTCATTCAGGAGCGCGAGCGCATCGGCATCCGCGTATGTGCCGGAGAAAGTGGCTTTTACGGTGGCCCAGAGGCCGCGCAACCCGCTGAAGGTATGATCCACGGCGCTGGCCTCGTAACCGCTGTGAACCATGCAGTTGGCGCACTTGGGATTGCCGGATTCGGTGCCGTAATTTTGCCACTCGGTGGTGGCGAGAAGTTCCTGGAAACTGTCGGCGTAGCCGTCTTGCAGAAGGTAGCAGGGTTTTTGCCAGCCAAACACATTATAGGTGGGCATGCCCCAGGGGGTGCAGGCGTATTGTTTCTTGCCCATCAGAAATTCGAGGAAGAGCGGCGATTGGTTGAACTGCCAGGACTTTTTGCGATTAGAGAGAATGGCGCGGAAGGTTCGGCGCGTGCGAGCGCGTCCGAGGAAGTGCTTTTGATCCGGGGCTTTATCGTAGGAATAGCCGGGGGAAAGCATCATGCCTTCCACGCCAAGCTCCATCATTTCGTCAAAGAAGGCGCGGACGCTGTTGGGATCGGCGCCGTCGAAGAGGGTGGTATTCGTGGTGACACGGAAACCGCGCTTGAGAGCTTCCTTAATTCCGGCGACGGCGAGATCGTAGCCGCCTTCGCGACAGACGGAGAAATCGTGGTGGTCGCGCTGGCCGTCCATGTGGACGGAAAAAGTGAGATATTTGCTGGGCTTGAAGAGGTCCAGTTTTTCCTTGAGCAGAAGCGCGTTGGTGCACAGGTAGATGTATTTCTTGCGAGCGACGAGGCCTTCGACGATTTTGTCGATCTGCGGGTGCATCAGCGGTTCGCCGCCAGGGATGGAAACCATGGGCGTGCCGCACTCATCCACGGCTTTGAAACACTCTTCGGGGCTCAATTCCTTTTTGAGGATGTGCGCGGGGTACTGAATTTTGCCACAGCCGGCGCAGGCGAGATTGCAGCGGAAAAGCGGTTCGAGCATGAGCACAAACGGATAGCGTTTGCGCCCTGCGATCTTTTGTTTGAGGACGTAAGTTGCCACCGTCCACATTTGAGAGACAGGTACCGGCATTTGTTTCCTTAATATTAGTTTCGATGCGGCTGGGGAACCACAAGATTTCCCCGGAATGTTCTATTGTACGCAATTCCTGAGCGCCGTCCAAGACAAAGGCGAGTGGCAGAGGGCAATTTGGATGGATGGCGTTCGAGGGATCAGGCTTGCAGTGGAGAATCGCTGCGGAGTCTGGTGATGTCGCGGCTCGGGGCGGTGCCGAAGAAGCGGCTATATTCGCGGCTGAATTGCGAGGCGCTTAGATAGCCGACTCGCTGACTGGCCGTGCTCGCGTCTTCCATGGCGGAGAGCATGAGACGGCGGGCTTCCTGAAGGCGCAGTACTTTTTGGTAGTGCAGCGGGCTCATGGAGGTGACGGATTTAAAATGTTCGTGAAAGGAGGAGGCGCTCATGTGCACGAGTTCGGCGAGCTCTTCGACTTTCATGGGTTGAGAGAAGTTGGCGCGCAGCCAGGAGATGGCTTTGGCGATGCGGTGCACGCTGGATTCGGCAAAGCCCATTTGCGCGACCCGAATGCCAATGGGACTGCGAAGCAAGCGAATCAAAATCTCATCCATCACGAGGGGAGCCAGGAGCTGGACGTCGGCGGGTTGCGGCAGGCATTCCATCAATCGAATCGCCGCGTTGACCAGGCTCTCGTTGACCGGAGTAATGTAAACGGCGCTTCGTTCCTGGCTAGGAGGCACGCCGTGCGGAAAAACCTTGAGGACCAGCTCGGCAATATTCTGCGGTTCGAGGTCCAGCCTCAGGGAGAGATACGGTTCAGAAAGGCTGGCTTGCGTGATTTGAGCGGCAACAGGAAGAGCAACGGAGTAAACGAGCATACGCGCGTAGTCGTACTGATAAGTTTCCTGCCCGACGATGACGGTCTTCGCTCCCTGGGCAATAATGGAGAGGCAAGGCAAGTTCAGGCCGTGCACGCAGCCGGGCGTGACGCACGAATAACGGCTGGCGTGAAGGCCAGGAATGCTCAGCGCAAAGGTGCCGTCATGAGGAGCATATGCGCGAATTAAGGCAGCCAACCTTGCCGTATGCGGCGCGATTGCGGCTGTTTTGTCATTCGGCCGTCCACTTGCGCGGCCGTTCTCCTGCCGAAGAGACACGATTTTGGCGTTGTTCTTCATGGCCAAAGGATACCTCCCCCGGGAATCACAGACACAGAATTCTCCTCAGTCAAAAACGCCCCACCAGTAGGCTTGACCAGAGCAGTAAAGCGCCGCACCACAAGAAATTCGTGACAGTCCCCGCAGGAAATGAACCTTCACTACGACCACGCCATCCTTTTTCTTCAGCACATGATTTGGCACGAGGGTTACCATCAAGGGCAGATCAAGCTGGCGCTTAACTTGGCGGGACGCGCCGTCGGCGATGAAGAAGCAGGGCCGGTTACGTGAAGCGTGTGGAGGCGGAAGACACGAAACTCCCGTTGACGCAGCCGCAAGTGTCGCAAGGCAGTTCATGGCATTTGGGCGAGGACAGCAACATCCAGCTTGGAATAGAGCTTTATGCCTCTGTCTCCGTACTTGACCCGGAATTTTTCGACGACAGCCGGAACTTTCTTGTTGTCCGTGATGGGGACAACGGTTATTTCCGCCTTCATGCTTCCCGCTTCGATTTGGATCGCCGGCTTCTGGAGCACGTTCTTGTACCACTGGGTATCGGAGCCGCGCGCCGGGAGAAGATAGAGCTTCTTTTCTTCCGATACGAACCAGACGGGAACGGAGATCGCTCGACCCGACTTTCGTCCGGTGACGCTAAGGTTGATTTCGCGAGACCGGGAAAGGCAATCTTTGAGCGCATCGTTTCGCGGGGGCATAAACGCTCCTCTGCAGCAGATTCTTCACTGCTTAGGCTGATACTGCTCATCTCTGACGTGTTCCATCCAATCAACAAACTTGCCATTAAGCCTTTCCTGAATAGCGATATGCGTCATGGCGGTTGTTGGGGCAGCTCCATGCCAATGTTTCTCACCGGGCGAGAACCAAACCACGTCGCCCGGGCGAATTTCTTCGATGGGGCCGCCCCACCGCTGAGCGCGGCCGCAACCAGCTGTCACGATCAGGGTCTGGCCGAGTGGATGCGTATGCCATGCCGTCCGCGCGCCGGGTTCGAACGTCACGCTCGCGCCCTGCACAAATGCCGGATCAGGCGCCTGAAAGAGCGGATCGATGCGCACCGTACCGGTGAACCAATCCGCCGGACCTTTGCCAGAAGGTTGCGTTCCAGTTTTTTTAATTTCCATAGGTCAGTAGCGCTCCCAAGTGATGGACCAGTGTTCGTCCGGCCCAGTCGATTTGATGGTCAAGCGTGTGCAAGCGTGCGCGTGTTATTCGGATTTTAGAGAAGCCATATCAATCGAGAAACGATACTTCACATCGGATTTGAGGAGTCTCTCGTAGGCTTCGTTAACTTTCTGGATGGGGATGACCTCGACGTCGGCGGTGACATTGTGCTTGCCGCAGAAGTCGAGCATCTCCTGAGTTTCGGGGATTCCGCCGATAGGAGAACCGGAGAGGCTGCGGCGTCCCATGAGCAAACCGAAAGCGGAGACCGCGAGAGGCTTTTCCGGCGCTCCGACGAGGACGACATTTCCATCGCGGCGCAAGAGGTTGATGTAGGCGTTGATGTCGTGGTCGGCGGAAACGGCGTCGAGAATAAAGTGGAAGCTGCCGGCGTGCTTTTGCATTTCGTCGGCGTTTTTGGAGATGACGACCTCGTCGGCGCCGAGACGGAGTGCGTCGTCCTTTTTATTGGGCGAGGTCGAGAAAACAACGACGTGGGCTCCCAACGCGTGGGCAAACTTCACGCCCATGTGGCCGAGGCCGCCAAGGCCGACGATGCCCACTTTCTGGCCTTTGGTGACGCCCCAGTGGCGCATGGGCGAGTAGGTGGTGATTCCGGCGCAAAGCAGCGGAGCGGCCCCGGCGAGATTCAGGTTGGAAGGCACATGAAGGACGAACCTTTGATCCACGACGATGCTGTCCGAATAGCCGCCGTAGGTGACGCCGCCCAGATGCTTGTCCGGGAAGTTGTACGTTAGCGTGAAATTCGGGCAGAACTGTTCGAGACCGGCCTGGCACTCGGGGCAGGTGCGGTCGGAATCCACCATGCAGCCGACGGCGGCGAGATCACCAGCCTTGAATTTCGTGACGCCAGCACCGACTTTTGTTACACGTCCGACGATTTCGTGTCCGGGCACGCAAGGGTAGACGGTCGGCATGACCTCTTTCCACTCATTGCGCACCTGATGAAGATCAGAGTGACAAATCCCGCAGAAGAGAATTTCGATTTGCACGTCCTGATCCGTAGGATCGCGTCGCGAGATATTCGTCGAGCCGAGAGGCGATGTCTGACTGGGCGCTGCGTATGCTTTTGCTTTGTACATGCCTGTGTCCTTTAGTTCGAAATTGGATTCTGAACTTGGATGCAGAACGTGGCGTTAACGACCGACCATTTTCTGCAGGTGTTCGGGGTATCGGGCGCCTTGTATCGTAATTTTTGAGACGGCATTTTCGATTTCGCGCAGATCGTGGGAGCTTAGTTCGACGGTGGCTGCGCCGAGGTTTTCTTCGAGGCGGTGGAGTTTTGTCGTACCGGGAATGGGAACAATCCACGGCTTATGAGCGAGCAGCCAAGCAATGGCAATCTGCGCCGGCGTTACCTTTTTCTCCTGAGCGATCGTGCGAAGCAAATCGACGATGGCCAGGTTCGCTTTGCGAGCCTCCGGCGTAAAGCGCGGGACAATGTTCCGGAAGTCCGAACTGTCGAAAGTCGTGTTCTCATCGATCTTGCCGGTGAGGAAACCTTTGCCCAAAGGGCTGAACGGGACGAACCCAATTCCTAATTCCTCGAGCGTGGGTAGTACTTCTATTTCGGGCTCGCGCCAGAACAGCGAATGTTCGCTTTGCAATGCGGCTACGGGCTGGACGGCGTGTGCGCGGCGGATTGTTTTCACGCCGGCTTCGGAGAGACCGAAGTGCTTCACTTTGCCCTGCTGGATCAGTTCTTTCACTGCTCCCGCGACGTCTTCGATGGGGACTTCGGGGTCCACACGATGCTGATAGAGCAGATCGATGGAGTCGGTTCTGAGGCGTTTAAGCGAGCCCTCTACGACTTCTTTAATGTGCGCGGGGCGGCTATCCAAACCGGACTGTTTGCCGGTGTTCGGATCGATCTTGAAACCGAACTTCGTGGCAATTACGACCTGTTTGCGAAATGGACTGAGAGCTTCTCCTACCAATTCTTCGTTCGTGAACGGACCATAGATTTCCGCGGTATCGAAGAATGTGACTCCGCGTTCGACTGCGGCTCGGATCAGCGCGATCCCTTCCTGTTTATCAACCGCAGGGCCGAAGCCAAAGCTCAGTCCCATACAGCCGAGGCCGATGGCCGAAACTTCGAGGCCGCTATTTCCCAGTTTGCGTTGCTGCATTGATTTCTCCTTCGAGCGTGCTCAACACGAAAGAGTGTAGTCCGCCGTAGCTTTCCGTGCTTGCCTATTCCGCCAAAGTATTTGCCCAATCCTCCGAGGGCTGGCGGAGCGCCGGTTTTCAGGCGCCTAGCTTTGGCAGCTGGTTCACACGAGTGGAGGAGATACCGTTAATCTGCGCCGCTACCTGGGCTGCGGTGCTTCTTCGCCCATGCGTTCACGGATTTTCTCCTTTTTCCAGTGGCGCCTTCCTGACTTGCCGAAGTGGTTTCCCTTAAACAGAATGTGGGAAAGGATGAGAATGCCGATGGCCTGCCAGAAGCTGATCGTGGGCAGTCTGAAGATTGTGGGCATAAGCCAATTCCAAAGCCACATGGTTACCCCGCCGAAAAGGGCCAGGAACGCGGGAATCAAAACGACCCCTGCTGCCGCCGCCAACGCGAACTTTGCGGGGCGGGGCATCTGTGACCATCGGCTGGGATGGCAATTGCTTCTTTCTTCGTAAGACATGGTGCCTCCTGCTTTCTATGCTTCTTTACTTCGAAATTTAATCGTCCATCCAGTATTCGAGCGCGGCGGCGAGTTTGCGGATCGCGTAGCGCTTTCTTGCCATGAGGGTGTCTATCGAAACGCCTTTTGCTTCGGCCAACTCTTTGAAGCCGACACCGCCGAGAGCCTGGGCCCGGATGACTTCGCGCTGTTCTGCCGGCAGGGCCACGATCGCCACCTTGAGGGCGGCGAGCATCTCGTTGCGCTCGAACTGGTCCTCCGGGTCAAGGCCTGCTTCGGCTGCTACTTCCTCGAGAACCTTCTCGGGCAGCTCCGTTGCTCCTGCCCGGCGTTTGGTCCCTTCGGCGCGCCAGAGGTCGATCAGGCGGTTGCGCATCGTGGAGAAAATCCACGCGGCAAGGTCTCCGACCGGGGAAAGAGCATCTGCGTTGGCCAAGGCGCGGAGGAAGGCGTCCTGGAGGATGTCCTCGGCCGTGGCTGAGTCGGGCGCATGGCGCTTGGCCCAGGCGAGGAAACCGCGGCCCCGTTCGCGATAGGTCCGCTCGATGGTGGATCTTGTAGCTGAAGCGCTCTGGCCTTCGCTGGTCATTGGGTCTATTCGGGGGCTCTATTCGGGCTTCACTCGGCTTCACTTATACCAACGATTGAGGCAGAGGTTTCGTGTAAGGAGGGGAGATTTGTTGGCCACGTTGCTCCCGATTTGGGTTCTTCTTGAGATTTCTCTCAGAATCCGAACCTGGAAGGTCGCCACTTGCAGTTATTTGCAAGGAAGCTGAGAAAGACTTGACAGACTATACTGTATACCGTACAGTGTTTGCCGTACACTATATGACGCCTGGTACCGATAACAACGCCCCGTTTGAGAACCTGCGGCTCGAGCTGCGACGCGGCTCGTTGGTTCTGGCCGTCTTGGCTGCGCTTCGCAAGGAGCAGTACGGGTATACCTTGCGCAAGATGCTGGAGGAAGCGGGGATGGCGATTGATGAAGGAACGCTTTATCCCCTGCTTAGGCGGCTCGAGACGCAGGGACTGCTGGTGAGCGAATGGCGAGAAGAAGACAAGCGCAAGAAGAGGTTTTACCGGCTGTCTGAGCCGGGAGCGGCGATATGGAAGGAATTGCTTGCGGAGTGGCAGAGCATCAACGCTTCGCTGAATGGGATGCTACGAAGTGCGTAGAGGGTGGAGAAGGCACGGATCATGTCGATCGCTATGTAAAGGCTGTGGCAAAGGCGCTTCCCGTTGAGCAGCGCGAGGATATCTCGAACGAATTGACGGAAGACATTCGGTCGGAGATGGAAGACCGTGAGCGGGAACTGGGGCGCCCTCTGTCGGAGTCGGAACGGGAAGGCTTGCTGAAGCAGCGGGGGAATCCGCTGGTGCTGGCCGCGAGGTATCGCCAGGATCACCGTTCGGTGGCGTTTGGGCGGCAGATTATCGGGCCGGTTTTGTATCCCTTTTATATCAAGGTGCTGTCATGCAACCTGGGGCTGACGTTCTTGGTCATCGCGATCGTCTTCACGGCGCTGGCGGTCAGCGGCGTTCTTTGTGTCATCGGCATGGGAGCGGGTCTTCGAAACTGGTTTGCGAACTGGCGCGGTGCCGGGCGACCCCGAGTTGTGGCTGGTTCATTCCTCTCGGTTGCGGCCAATCCTAACCTGGCATTTGACTTGCATCTTTCGACGGAGCCTAACATTTTATGGAGCGGCCCAGCCTTTGTTTAAACCGCGCACAGGCTGAATCTGTGTTACTGGGACGGCGTAGAATCGAGGGTGTCTGGAGGCGCTCGAGATACCGGATTATGTCGCGAGAAAGTCTGCTATCCCTTTTCGGCGAGTTCGAGCGATATGGCTTGGACGTTGCGATGGTGCAACGCCGCGGTTATCGGCGCGAGGTCTGGATTTACTCTGAACTCGCGGATTTGGCTATTGCCTGCGCTTTGGAGCTTCGCGAGCGGGGAATTCGAACCGGAGAGCGCGTTTTGATTTGGGGAGCGAACAGCGCGGAGTGGGCGGCGGCTTTTTGGGGCTGCTTGTTGCGCGGAGCGGTAGCCGTGCCGATGGATGACGGGGCCACGCCTGATTTTGCGGGGCGGGTGGTGCGTGACGCAGGCGTTAGGTTGCTGTTTGCCTCGCGCGAAAAGGGTGCGCCTAAATTTGGCATCCCGCAGCTTACGTTGGAGGATTTGGCCGACACCCCTCGGCTCCTACAAGATCGCTCGAATGCAAACGCAGCTGGTCATGCCGAAAAACCGCTGTACGAAACGCTCGCGGACGAACCGATCCAGCGGAATCATATCGCGCAGATCGTTTTTACGTCGGGAACGACGTCGGAGCCGCGCGGGGTCGTTTTGACGCATGGCAATTTCCTGGCGAATCTTGAGCCGATCGAGCGCGGGATCGATCCTTATCGAAAATATGAACGGTGGTGGCGTCCGACGCGCTTCGTGACGCTGGTGCCACTGAGCCATGTGTTTGGGCAAGTTATGGCTTTGTTTATACCGCCGTTGCTTGGAGCGACTGTTGTATTCGAGCCTTCTGCGAATCCGTCCGAGATCATGCGAACAGTGAAGCGCGAGCGTGCGACGGCCCTCATTGCGGTGCCGCGAATGCTCGACGCATTGAACGCGGGCATCGAGCGGGATTGTGAAGCGCGGGGCAAGCGAGACTGGTTGAAGCGGACTCTTCCTGCAGCGAACGGAAAGAAATTTCTGCGGCGAGCTTGGATGTTCCGGCGCATTCACCGGCGATTTGGCTGGAAGTTCTGGGCGTTTATTTGTGGCGGGGCGGCGCTATCCGCGGGAGCTGAGGAATTTTTCAAGCGTTTGGGCTATGCCGTCGTGCAAGGCTACGGAATGACGGAAACAGCGTCCCTGATCAGCTTGAATCATCCATTTCGCGCGACGGAAGGATCGATTGGAAAAGTTCTTCCGGGGCGCGAATTTCGGCTGGCAGAGGACGGAGAAATTCTGGTGCGCGGCGATAATGTGGCCAGCGGCTACTGGGAGGGTGGAGCACTGCGGCAAGGCGCGCGTGATGAGGGAAACTGGCTGCGCACTGGCGATATCGGGGAAATGGATGCCGAAGGCAATTTGCGATTCAAGGGTCGCAAGAAGAATGTCATCGTTACCCCGGCTGGGCTGAACGTCTATCCGGAAGATATCGAAGCTGCGCTTCGTAAACAGAACGGCGTGCGCGATTGCGTTGTTGTGCCGTTCGAACGCGGGGGCAATGCCGAGCCCTGCGCCGTTTTGCTGATGAGGAGCGGCCCCGACGCAACGAAAGAATCTGCGCGGATGGCGGTTGAAAGTGCCAACAGTTCGCTCGCCGAATACCAGCGCGTGTTGAGGTGGTTCCTCTGGCCCGAGCCTGATTTTCCGCGTACGCCCACTGGCAAGCCGCAGCTACGAGTCATTGCTGCGCGCGCGGCGGAATCTATAGATGGTTCCTTGCCGGTAAAAGCTGCGAGCGGCGGACTTGAGGCATTGCTCGCACGATTTGCGGGGAAAAAGGGAGCTTCTGGGAAATTGGAAAAAGACTTGAACCTGACTTCGCTTGATCGGGTCGAGTTGATGAGCGTATTGGAAGAGCGCTATCAGGTGGAGTTGAGCGAAACGTCGTTTGCTGAAGCAAAAACCGTCGCGGATGTGCAGCGGTTGTTGCAACAACCGTCGGCGCGGCGGAAGGAATACGTCTATCCGCGGTGGACGCAACGCGCGCCAGTGCGCTGGCTCCGTTTGGCGGTTTATTACGCGCTCGTGTGGCCTGCTACGCAAATTCTCGGGCATCCCAAAATCGTCGGACGAGAAAATCTTCGCGGTGTGCGCGGGCCGGTCGTCTTCATCTCGAACCACGTTACGCGGCGCGCCGATATTGGACTGGTTCTTCTCGCGCTTCCGATGCGTTTTCGTCATCGCGTGGCGCCGGCCATGGGCGGAGAGACCTTGCAAGACATGCGCCACCCGCCGCGCGAATGGTTTTTCGCGAAACGCTGGGCCTACCAGATTGGCTACTGGCTCGTTCTTGCGCTTTTCAACGCATTCCCATTGCCGCAGCGCACTGGTTTTCGGGAAAGTTTCCGTTTTGCCGGCGAATCTGCAGACCGCGGCTACAGCATCGTGGTTTTCCCCGAAGGCGTGGTGAACAATTCTGAAGACGGGCGCATGGCGCGATTCCAAAGCGGAATTGGTTTGCTGGCGGAGAACCTCAACCTGCCTATCATCCCGATACGCATGGACGGAGTCTCGGAAATGAAGCGCGAAGGCCGGCGTCTCGCGCATCTTGGCGAAATTACCGTTCACATCGGTGCGCCCATTACGTTTCCTTCGGGTACGCCTCCCGATGACATAGCGCAAGCGCTCGAATCCTGCGTCCGTGCCTTGTAGGGGCGAAGCACTGCTGTGCCCTACAACTTGACATCTGGGGCAGTATCGTCGCACGCAGTAACGAAACCCATCAACTCCCGCAAAAAGCGTCGCTTGGCGTTCTGTGGCAAAATAGAGTCTGAGACGGGTTTATGGCTGACCGAACAATTGTGGCGTTGGAACGCCCCGCAAGAGCTGCCAAGGGGTCCAAGAAAGCGGCACCGAATAATGACGAGCGCGAACGCGTTTTTGACGCGTTTCGCAGGTGGGGATATTACGAGGCTACGCTCGATCCTTTGGGCGTTTTTCAGCCGCTGAAGCATCCCGACCTCGAACTATCCGGCCAGGCTGCTGAAGACGCGCGGCGCATCTACTGCGGCAACATTGGCGTGGAGTTCATGCATTTGCCGGAGCCGGAGCGCCGGCGCTGGATAGCAGAACGCATCGAAGGGCCGGAGTTGGCGGTCAACCAGGAAAAAATTCTGGAACGACTGATCCGTGCGGACCTGTTCGAACAGGTTTTGCAAGCCCGTTATCTTGGCACCAAGCGGTTTTCTCTGGAAGGCGTGACTTCGCTGATTCCGCTGCTTGATTCCATTCTGGATTCGGCGGGAGAACACGGGGCGCTCGACTGCGTCATGGCGATGAGCCACCGCGGGCGACTCAACGTGATGGTCCACGCGGCGTGCAAGCCGCCGCACGAGGTGGTTTCCGGTTTTGAAGACGTCGATCCGCGCAGCGTGCTCGGGGCGGGGGACGTGAAATATCACGTCGGCGCGACGGGCACTTACACAACGACAAACGGCAAGCCCATCAACATGCACCTTGTTTCGAATCCCAGCCACCTGGAAGCGGTTGATCCAGTGGCCATGGGACGGGCGCGCGCGAAGCAGACACGGCGGGGCGTGGACGGGCCTATTATTGAGCGCTCGCGCGAGGCGTTGAATAAAGTTTGGACGATTGTGATGCACGGTGATGCAGCGTTCGCCGGGCAAGGCATCTGGGCGGAAACGCTGAATCTTGCGGATTTGAAGGCTTATACCGTTGGCGGTTCGGTCCACATTATCGTCAATAACCTTATTGGCTTTACGACGCAGCCTTCACAGGAGCATTCGTCGCGGTTTGCTTCGGACATCGCCAAGCGGCAAAGTGTGCCGATTTTCCACGTGAATGCGGAAGATCCGGATGCGGTGGTGCGCATCGGAAAGCTCGCGGCGGAATACCGCGCCACGTTTGGCAGTGACGTCGTGGTGGATATCATCGGGTATCGGCGTCACGGACACAGCGAAGTCGACGATCCGACGATCACGCAGCCGGTGCTTTACGAGCGAATCAAGAATCATCCGGCGCTCTGGAAAATCTATGCAGAGCAGACCGGGATTGATACTTCGCTGATCGTCGAGGCGGTCAAGAAGGAATACGAAGAGGAGCAGCAGAAGGCCGGACAACTCACCAAGATCCCACACCTGCGTAAGCTGCCGGACTACTGGTCTCCGTATAAACACGGAAAATACGACTCGACTTGCGAAGTGGACACCGGGCTGACGCGCGAATATCTGGCCGAGCTCACAGATGGACTCGTTCGTGTGCCCAGCGGCTTCCATCTTCATCCGAAAATCGCCAAGCTGCTCGAGCAGCGCACCGAAATGGGGCACGGAAAGCGCGCCGTGGATTATGGCTTTGCTGAGGCGCTCGCTCTGGGTTCCCTGGTTCTCGGAGGCAATCCCGTTCGTTTGACCGGGCAAGACAGCCAGCGTGGCACGTTCAACCAGCGCCACGCCGTTCTGATTGATACCGAAACCGAGCACAACTACCTGACGCTCTCGCACCTTTCGCGGCAGCAGGCGTTTTGCGAGATTTACAACTCTTCGCTCTCCGAAGCGGGCTGCCTGGGATTTGAGTACGGGTTCAGCCGCGACTATCCGGAAGCGCTGGTCATGTGGGAGGCGCAATTCGGCGATTTTGCCAACGGCGCTCAAGTGATCATCGACCAATTCATCAGCGCGGGCGATGACAAGTGGAATCTGCCGTCCGGCATCGTGATGCTATTGCCGCATGGCTTTGAGGGGCAAGGTCCTGAGCATTCCAGCGCGCGGCTCGAGCGCTTCATGCAGCTCGCCGCGGAAGACAACATCCAGATTTGCCAGCCGTCGACGGCTGCGCAATATTTTCATATGCTGCGGCGGCAGGCGCTGCGCACCTGGCGCAAACCGCTCATCGTTTTCACGCCGAAGAGCATGTTGCGCCACCCGGACGCGAGTTCGAACATCGAGCAATTTACGCAGCCGTGCTTTCTGCCGCTCGTGCCTGACCCGGATGTGCAGGACGCCAAACGCATACTGATTGCCAGCGGCAAAGTCGGCCATGAACTGCGCGCGGAACGTCGCCGGCGGAAGGACGCGGGTACTGCGATCTTCTTCCTCGATCAACTCTATCCACTACCGCGAACCGAGATTTCCGCCGCCCTGGCCGAACATCCCAATGCTCGCGAGGTCGTCTGGGTGCAGGAAGAACCGGCCAACATGGGCGCGCTATTTTATGTACTGCCGCGTCTGGAACGTCTGGCACAGGCCAAAGGGCTACAAGTACGTTCGGTAAAGCGTTCGGCCAGTGCCAGCCCGGCGACAGGCTCAGCCAAAGCGCACGAACTGGAGCAAAAGACGCTTCTAGCGCTCGCTTTTACGACTTCCAGCCCTACTTAGGATCAAAGGCAGCGTTTACATTCCATTCACATTGATGTTATCGCTGCGTGACACGCCCACTGCCACAATCAGCCGTGTTACGAACACCCCAAAGTGACCCAAATAGTTCAACCTCCTATCGGATTCCCACGGCGTACGGTAAACTTTCGCCAAGCCGGCGAGCGGAACGTGCCAACCTTATGAAACGTGTCTTGATTATCGAGGACGACAAGGACATCGTCGAACTCGTTCGTTACAACCTCGCCAACGAAGGGTTTCAAGTCAGCGCTGCTTTTGATGGCAGCACGGGCCTGAACACGCTTAAAAAGACGCCCCCCGATTTGCTGCTGCTCGATCTCATGCTCCCGAAACTTTCCGGCCTCGACATTTGCCGGGAGGTCCGCCGGGACGATTCACTGAATCGTTTGCCAATTCTGATGCTTACGGCGCGCGGCGATGAAGCCGACCGCGTTGTGGGCCTTGAAATGGGCGCGGACGATTACGTGACCAAACCTTTCAGCCCGCGCGAATTGCTCGCGCGCGTCAAGGCGCTGCTCCGCCGCGCGGAGCCGCCGGCTGATTCGCCTCGCGTCATCGAGATTGGGAAGTTGGCGATCGATCCGGCGTCTTACCGCGTAAGCCATTCGGGAAAGCCTGTTCCGCTCAGCACGCTGGAATTCCGGCTGCTCTATTATCTTGCATCGCGCCCGAACCGGGTTTTCACTCGGGATCAGTTGCTGGATGCCGTCTGGGGAACGGATCGTTTCGTGACCCCGCGCAGCGTGGACGTTTATGTCCGGCGCCTGCGCGAGAAAATCGAAAGCGATCCGGAGAATCCGATGCATTTGAAGACGGTGCGCGGCGCGGGATATTTGTTCGAAACTCGTGCGGCTTAATCTATTCTGGAAATTCGCATTCGCTTTCCTGGCGCTTCTGATCAGCGTGCTCCTGGCGGTGGATTACTTTGCCGAGCGGGCGCTTCGAGCTGACTACGAGCGCGCGGGCTTCGACAAGCTTACCGCCGTCGCCCGCCTTGCACAGGCCCGCCCGCCCCAGTGGCCCGCGGCATCTCCCTCAAAGCCGGATGACCTTTCCGCCTTGCAGGACTGGGTCAAGCAGATGGCGGCGAGCGGCGTGCGCATCACCATCATCGCGGCCGATGGACGGGTGCTGGCCGAGTCGCAATCCGATCCGTTGAGTATGGAAAATCACTCGAATCGCCCGGAATTTCTTGAGGCCATGGCCAAGGGAGACGGGCGTTCCGTTCGTCAGAGCGTCACTCTCAATCGCGAGTTTCTTTACTATGCCGTGCGGCAGAATTGGCATGGGGAATCGCCCGTTATTCTGCGTTTCGCTCTTCCTTCCGAAAACGTGAGTGAAGTCTTGGGTTCGTTCCGGCGCAGGCTGTGGGTCTCCTCCTTTTTTATTTTGTTGGTTGCCGGAGCCGTTTCCTTATTCATGTCGCGCAGCTTTACGGGCCGCGTCGAACGATTGAAGGAGTTTTCGCGGCGAGTTGCGGAAGGCGACTTCCGGCCTTTGCCTCGCGACGGCTCGGGCGATGCTCTGGAAGCCTTGGGCATTTCTCTTAACCGCACGGCCTCAAGGTTGGATCGCACCATCCACACATTGACGGAAGAGCGCAACCTTTCTTCCGCCATTCTCGGAAGCATGGTCGAAGGAGTTGCGGTGGTGAATGGTTCGGAGCGGCTGGTGTTCGCAAACCCCGGCTTCGCGGAAATTCTTGGTCTGGATGTGCCGCCGACGTCGGGCAGCGCGCTGGTGGAAGTGGTGCGGCAAACGGAATTGCTCGAAGCCGTGCGCAAGGTACTCGGTGGTGAGCAGCTCGTGCAATCCGAAATCGTCACTGGCACTCTCCGCCAGCACTATTTCGCCATCACCGTTGCCGCCGTGAGCGCCGGAGACACCACCGGCGCGGTCGTCGTGCTTCACGACATCACCGAATTGCGCAGGCTCGAACGCGTGCGCCGCGATTTTGTCGCCAACGTTTCCCACGAATTGCGCACGCCGCTCACTGCAATCCAGGGCTTTACCGAAACGCTCCTTGCCGGCGCTATCGACGACCCGCAAAATCGTACCCGCTTCCTCGAAATTATTCTCGAGCACTCCCGCCGGCTGGCGCGCCTGACGGAAGATTTGCTCATGCTTTCGAAAATGGACGCAGAGCGTCTTGAGCTCGAAATCCGCCGTCTCAGTGTCTCGCAACTAATCGAAAGCTGCCTGGAAACGGCCCAGCACCGCGCAGCCGATAAACAACTGCGTATTTCCGTCAAAGTTCCGGAGAATTTGCCGGACATTTCTGGCGACCGTCGGCGTCTTGCGGAGGTTCTGCAAAATTTGCTGGACAATGCCATTCAATACACTTTGCCGACAGGAGAAATCACGCTTAGCGCGCGTACGGGAAACGAAGAAGTGATTCTCACCGTTTCCGACACGGGCATTGGCATTCCGAAAGCCGACCAGTCCCGGATCTTTGAACGCTTTTATCGGGTCGACGCGGCGAGGTCTCGCGAAGCAGGCGGAACGGGGCTCGGCCTGGCCATCGCCAAACATCTGGTCGAGGTGCATGGCGGGCGTCTGTGGGTCGACAGTGAGGTGGGCCAAGGCTCGCAATTTCATTTTTCCGTTCCGCTATTCGACCCGGACCTCTCCGAAGCTGCCATCGTTTCCGAGTAAGCCAAGAACCTGGAACCTATCCATAACTCGCTGGTATACCGCGATTTATCATGGCATTCATCTCTCTGTGAACAAACTGTAACGGATTTTTTGTGACAATTTAGACTACGAGCAGGGGTCTGAATGCAGACACTCCTCTCTGGAAGGGGAAACATGGCAGGTGCCGCTGGACTGACGGAAGCCGTCCTTTACGACACCCTTGTCAACTATCTGGTCTCGATGGCCCGGACGGTTGAAGGCGCGATGAACCGCGCCCTAGAGGCCATCGTCGCCGTCAACGAAACTCGCACGTGGGCTCTACCGGGGGAAGTTTTTCTGCTGGAACCGCGCATCAACGAAATGGAAATTGTGATTGACGAGCACGCCATCCGGCTTCTTCGCCGTGGCTCTTTTTCCGATGACGAAGTTCGCCTGATTGTGGCGGCACTCAAAATCACGAACGATCTCGAGCGCATCGGCGACTTGGCCGTGAACCTCGCCGAATGCGTCATCTCGCTCCGCGAGATGGCGCCAACCCAGGCGCCGGAAGAACTGGCCCCGATGACGTCCGCTGTGCGCGCCATGGTCAGCAAAAGCCTCGGCGCCCTGATCTATCGCAATGTCGAAATGGCCGGGCAAGTCCTTCAAAGCGACGACGTGGTGGATCAATACCGCGACCGCATTTTCGACCAGCTCATGCAAAGCATGACGCAACAGGCCGCCTTGGTCAGCCCCGGTATGCAGTTCATTCTTGCTACCCGGCACCTTGAGCGTATTGCCGATCATGCTACCAATATCGCTGAAGATATCATCTTCTGGGTGCGTGGGCTCGATGTACGCCACGGCCGCGGTCTGGCAATGAACACGGAGGCGGCGAAACAGATTCCAGCTGCCGGCGAAGAGGTCATCGAGAATTCACGGGCCCTTCATTCGGACGTGACCCCGGCCTGAGACACTCAGGTTGTCTAATCTTCGTACCAAAGTCCTACCACGGGGATCGGCGCACCCCTGGCTCCGATCCCCTTCTCCCCCCTCCCGGGAAGTTCTGCACTCCATTTGGGCATCCTCTTGACCCACTCTGGCAGTCTCACTATTCTGATTAGATAGACTGATATGCGCAGATTGCGTCCATCGCTTCAGAACAGCGCTCCGCTCTACATTTTTGTTTGCGTGCTGCTGGCGCTCTCGTTTCTCTTTAATCCCTATTTGTTCGCGCCGGGTTCGGAAGGCGGCCTGCATGTCCGCCACCACGCAAGTTACCGGGCAACCGTTGGATCTTCCGAACTCGAAAAATGCTCTCCTCCTGTGGGCCAGGATTCGCGTGAATTTGTCGCGCACTTTGTTGTAGGCATCCTTTCCGTCCTTCCAGACGCGCCGTCGCACTCTCCTCTGTTCTCGAGGCCAGAGCTTCCGCTCGGACGTGAGCTATTTTGCTCCAATCTGTGGTTTCGGCCTCCGCCCGCCGCTTAGCTGTTTTTCCGGCTGTTTAAGAAGCTTCTGCACCCAGATGGTCCTTTATTGGAATCTCTTACTTAGGCCTATTTTCGGATTCCAAGGGCTGGCCGCGGTAGTGCCGTAGCACTGCATCGCCCCCTTCGTGCCATAGGAACTCTCATGACCTTAAAAAAATGGATTGTCGCCGGAGCCGCTCTCGCCATTATCGGTCTCCTTATCTGGCTATGGGTGGGCCGGTCCTCTTCCGAAGCCGATGGCCCCGGTCGCAGAACTCTGGGCTCGCGTGATTCGACTGCCGCGGTCGTGCGCGTCGAGCACCACGACCTGGGCGAAACGCTCTCGATTTCCGGCGCTTTCAAGGCGTTTCAGGATGTGGATGTCCATGCCAAAGTCGCCGGCTACATCAAGGTCATTAACGTGGATGTCGGCGACCACGTCAAGCAAGGGCAGACTCTGGCGGTATTGGAAGTACCGGAGCTGGCCGCCCAACTCGCCGGCGCGGAGGCCGCCTGTCGCCGGGCAGACGAGGAAATCGCCCGGGCGCGGGGTGATCTGGAGCGCGCCAAATCAACAAACTCCGCGGCGCATTCGGCGTACACGCGTTTGAACGAAGCCGCCAAGACTCGTCAGGGACTGGTGGCGCAACAGGAGTTGGACGACTCGCAGGCCAAGGATCTGGAGAGTGCCGGACAAGTGTCCAGCGCCGAGGCCGCGCTTTCCGCTGCACAACAGGAATCCGAGGTGGCCCAGGCAAACCGTAAACAGGTATCTGCAATGGAAGACTATACGCACATCAACGCGCCGTTCGCGGGCGTGATCACGAATCGCTACGCGGATACCGGCACACTCGTGGCGGCTGGTACTTCCAACTCTGCGCAGGCCATTCCCGTTGTTCGCCTTGCGCAGATCTCCGTTTTGCGGCTGGTACTTCCGATTCCGGAGTCTGTGGCCGGACAGATTCGCGTAGGTAAAACCCTGAAAGTACACGTGCAGGCGCTGAATCAGGATTTTGAGGGGAAAGTCTCGCGCTACGCGGACTCTCTGAATGAGCAGACGCGCACCATGGAGACCGAAATCGATTTCCAGAATCCCGACGGAAAGCTCATACCAGGGATGTATACCGAAACTTATTTTGTGCACGACCAAAAAAAGAACGTCCTGACCGTCCCTCTCGAAGCTGTCCAGCGTGAGGGCGACCAGGCGAAACTTCTTGTCGTCAATGCGCAGAACACCGTGGAAGAGCGGCTAGTCAAACTCGGCCAGGAAGAGAGCCGCCAAGTCGAGGTGCTCGCGGGTGTCGCCGAGGGAGAACGCGTCATCATGGGAAATCCCGGGGACTTTCGACCCGGACAAAGGGTTCTGACTAAAGAAGTAGAAACCGGCTCCGCCAAGCCGTCGGGAGACCGTTAATGCCGAAGTTTGCTCTCGCTTATCCGTATTTCATCATCATGCTTTGTCTGGTCGTCGCGGTGGTCGGCGTAACCACGGTCGTGCGCATGCCTGTCGATCTTTTTCCGCAGATCAACATTCCAGTGGTCGTCGTGGCCACTTTTTACGCTGGCATGCCTCCACAACAGATCGAAGCGGACATCACCAACACGTTCGAACGCTTTTTCACACTCGGCAGCAACATCGATCATATTGAATCGCGTTCGCTCACCGGCGTCAGCCTGATCAAAGTCTATTTTAAGCCCGGCACCGACGCGAACGCAGCTCTCAGCAACATTGCGAATCTCGCGCTAGCCGATCTTCGCCGTCTGCCGTCCGGCACGCTGCCCCCGGTCGTGCTCAAGTTTGACGCTTCCAGCTTGCCGGTGTGCCTCGTCACGCTAAAGGGACAGGGGCTCAACGAAACCCAATTAAAAGACCTGGCACAATTCCAGGTTCGCAACCAGATCGCCAACGTGCAAGGCGCCTCGGTGCCGCAGCCTTTTGGCGGAACGTATCGCCAGATCCAGGTCTTCGTGGACCCTGTGAAACTGGAAGCGCATCAACTCAGCCTGATGGACGTGGTCAACGCAGTAAACGACTCGAACCTGATTCTCCCGGCCGGTGACGTGCGCATCGGCAACAGGGACTACAACATTTATACAAATAGCCAGGTTGCGGACGCCGCGGAGATCAACCGCATACCTCTCAAGACCGTTGGCCTCGGCTCCGTTCTCGTCGCAGACGTTGGCAAAGGCGAAGATGCGGGCGCCATCCAGACCAACGTCGTGCGCATTGACGGCCAGCACTCCGTTTACATCCCGGTGCTCAAGCAGGGCGGCGACAGCAACACCATCGCCATCGTGAACGGCGTCAAGGAAGCCACCAAGCACCTCGTGGATATCCCGGACGTCCTGAAAACCGCCGTGGTTTTCGATCAATCGGTTTTCGTCAAGTTGGCGGTCAAGAACCTGATGAAAGAGGGCGGCATCGGCCTTCTCTTGACGGGCATGATGATTCTGCTTTTCCTTGGCAGCCCGCGTGCCACTTTTGCCGTCTTGCTTTCGATTCCGCTTTCGGCGCTCACTTGCTTTCTCATCATGAATGGCATGGGCGGGTCCATTAACACCATGCTGCTTGGCGGCCTGGCGCTCGCGTTCTCCCGTCTGATCGACGATTCGGTGGTGGTTCTCGAAAACATCTTCCGCTTCATGGAACAAGGGGTGGCCCCGCTCGAAGCTGCGGAAAAAGGAGGAATGGAAGTTGCGCTCGCGGTGCTGGCGGCGACTTCCACGACCTCGATCGTTTTCTTCCCGGTCACGTTTTTCTATGGCGTTAGCCGCTATCTCTTCATCGACTTGGCCTTGGGCGTGGTGCTTTCCATTTTCGCGTCTTACATTTTCGCGATGACCGTTGTTCCTCTCTATTGCGCCAGATTCATCTGCGTCGAGCCTCACGAGGCCACTGGAAAAGCTGCCAAGGCGTCGCTGTTTGCCCGCCTAATCAAAAGGTTCAATGAGTATTTCCAGAAACTCCTGCAATTCTATGAGAGGAGGGTCCAGGTCGCCCTGAATCGCCCGAAACGGACCGTGGCTTTCATCATCGTGGGAGTTCTTGTCGTCCTGCTCGGCCTCTTTCCATTTGTCGGCACTGCTTATTTTCCGCGCACCGATCCCGGGCAGTTCGTGATCAACGTCAAAGCGCCGACGGGGACGCGTATCGAAGTGACCGATGGATACATAGCCGGCGTCGAAAACGAAATTCGCCGCGTGGTAAGGCCGGGTGATCTGGATATCATCGTCTCCAACATTGGCATCACGCCGGACCTTTCGGCCATCTACACCAGCAATGCGGCGATGCACACCGCTTTCGTGCAGGTCAATTTGAAGGAAAGCCACAAGATCGGTAGCTACGAGTACATGGAGCGCATCCGCCGCAAACTTGCTTCAGACCTGCCGCAGCTGAGCACTTATTTTCAGGCGGGTGGCTTGGTTGATTCGGTCGTGAATCAAGGTTTGCCCGCGCCGCTCGACATTCAAATCAGCGACAATGATCTGACCGAAGCGCATGGAATCGCCGCGGACATCGCATCCCGGCTGAAGAGTTCCAAAAATGTCAGCGACATTCTCGTCCCGCAGGATATGGACTATCCGGGCCTGGAGCTGGATATCCGTCGTGTGCAGGCAGGCCAGCTGGGATTAACCCCCAAGGATGTCGTGGACAATGTGATTACCGCGCTGACATCCGACGGCGTCATCGCTCCCAGTTACTGGATCGATCCCGTTTCGGGCAACAACTATATGCTCACCGTTCAGTACTTCAACAAGCAGATCGGCGCGATGACAATGTCCGATTTTAAGAACATTCCGCTTCGCGCGAGCAACTCCACGGCCTACACGCCGCTGGAATCCGTCGCGTCCATCAAGCCTATCAACACGCCGACGGAAGTGGATCACTACCAGATTCGCCGGGTGACGGATGTCTACGTCATGCCGAAAACAGAGGATCTCGGGGCCATCAATGCGGAAGTCAACCGTGACATAAAGGAACTAAAAACCGGAAAGAATGTTCGCGTCACGGTGCACGGCGCCGTCGTGGGGATGAATGAATCGTTCAAACGCTTTGCCATCGGTCTGATGCTATCCATCGTGCTGGTCTACCTCATCCTGATGGCGCAGTTCCGTTCCTTCCTCGATCCCCTTATTATTTTGACCGCCATTCCTCCCGGACTAAGCGGTGTCGTCCTGATTCTTCTTCTGACCCACACCACACTCAACATCATGTCCCTCATGGGCGTGATCATGATGACTGGGATCGTAGTCTCCAACAGCATCCTGATCGTGGAATTCTCCGGCATCCTGCACGAACGGGGTATGGGATTGCGGGAAGCCACGGTTGAAGCTTGCAAAGTCCGCCTCCGCCCCATTCTTATGACTTCCCTGGCCACGCTTCTCGGCATGCTTCCCATGGCACTCGGGATCGAAGCCGGCAGCGAGCAGTATGCGCCTCTGGCTCGCGCGATTATCGGCGGACTGGGAATTTCCGTGGTCGTGACGGTTTTTCTTGTGCCCGCGGTATACCTGATTGTCCATGGTCGCACGCAAGCGAGCACGCCGGAGGTGGCGTCGTGAGCGCGCGCATCACATCGCTACTTCTTGCAGCTGCTTCCTTCTTTCTTGTTGGGACACCGGAGAAGGCTTTGGCCCAGGCGCCGCCAGCTCCCGCCGCTGACTCGCCCGCGCAAAGTACGGGTACGTCACCGCAGGTTGGCACGTCGTTGACACTCGCCCAAGCCGAAGCCATGGCCATCAAAAACAACCCGCAAATTACCCTCGGCAAGCTGCGCGCGCTGGTCGCTCAACAGTACGTCCGCGAAGTGCGTTCCGCCTTGCTGCCTGCCGCAAATCTCAGCCTGACGGGCGTGGCCTCCAATCCGGGAAGCCGCATTGCCGCGGGCTACCTTACAAACTCCAGCGTCTATCCGCGAGCCGCTGGGGGCGCGAGCGTATCGCAACTCGTTACCGATTTCGGGCGCACCGCCAATCTGCTCTCCAGTTCCGAATTCGGCGCCAAAGCGGAAGATCAAAATGCCGCCGCCACGCGTGCCGATATTCTTCTTGTGGTGGACCAGGCCTTTTACAACTCTCTCGAGACGAAGGCCCTCGTTCACGTTGCCGAATCTACAGTTCGCGCCCGGCAGACTTTTGCTGAGAAGATTCAGGCCTTGACCGATGCGAAGCTCAAGTCCGACATCGATCTTAGTTTCTCCAAAGTTGAGTTGGCGCGTGCCCAGCTTCTTTTGCTCGAAGCTCGCAACCACTACCAAGCCTCTCTCGCCTCCCTCTCCGCCATTCTCGGATTTCCCGACGAGCAAAATTTTCAGCTCGTCGAGGAAACAAATCCCATCGCCGCACCCGCCCCCGACGTTAGCCCCCTCATTCAAGAAGCCCTGCAACAGCGCCCCGAAATCAAAGCGCTCCAATTGGAAGTAGAGTCCGCGGAAAAGTTTAGTAGCGCCGAGCATGACCTCTGGCGCCCAACCGTCGAAGCTCTCGGCGTGGTCGGGCAGGCGCCCGTTCGCGATAATCATATCCCCAGCTGGTATGGCGCCGTCGGCGTGAACGTCAACATTCCTGTCTTCAACGGTTTTCTCTATAACGCACGCGGCAGGACTGCAGATCTGCAAACAGAAGTTAATCGCCAGCAATTGCTCGACACTCGCAACTATATCGCCCGCGATGTCCGCATCGCCTGGCAGAATTCCAATCAGGCCTATGAGCGCCTTACCGTAACCCAGCAGCTTCTCGAACAGGCCACCCTGGCCCTCAATCTTGCTCAGGCTCGTTACAATCTGGGGCTCGGTTCCATCGTCGAGTTCACCCAAGCCGAACTTCAAAAAACCGAAGCGGACATCGCCGACACCGACGCCAAATACCAATATCGCTTGACGCAAATCGTCCTCGCCTTTAGTATGGCCGCGCCGAAGTAGGTTACCTTCCTCGCGTCGAGGGCGGAAGGCCGTGTTCGAAGGTGGGAATGAGTCAGGTTTTCAATTCACGGAAATATGAACGGAGTCTCGCCGAAGGCCGCCTTGTTCGGCAGAATTCCCTAAATTTCTGTGTTTGCTGACCTACCGTCTCTTCTCTAACCTTTTATTTTTTAACGGTTTACGTCTGTCGTTCCCGGATTGTTACAGGATATTCATATTCAGTTGACGTAACTGTTACACGCGGCCTTTACCTTTTCTCGCGGGGTGGTACCTTTCCTCATCGGTAAGCGGTCGAATTTTGCTCAAAAAGAGAGAGGCAATGAAAAAAATCGCAGCACTCGCACTATCGCTGTTTCTGACTGTTGGAACGGCACTCGCGGATACACCGAAGGACGCCGACGCTCAGCCAGCCAAGCCTGCGCCGGCGAAGCCCAAGGCGGCCAAGAAAGCGGATAAGTCGGACGCGGCAATCGCTGCCGAGCTCGAGGAACTCCGTCAGGCTCTCCAGGCTCAACAAGAACAACTCACTTTGTTGAAGGAAGAACTCGCCAAGCGCGATCGTCAGATTGACGAAGCTCGCGACGCAGCCGCTGCAGCCAATGCGCGCGCTGCGGAAGCCGCCACCAAAGCCTCTGAAGCGGCGAACACCACCGCCGAAGTGAAGAGCAACGAAGCCACGCTCAACAGCACGGTGGCGGATCTAAAAGCCAGCAACGAGGCCCTCAAGACCACCGTGGCAACCGAGGCCGCGGCGACCACTGCTGCCAAGGCGAACCCTCCCAACGAGGATGGCCCCGCCTCGCTTAGTTACAAGGGCATCACCATCACGCCCGGAGGTTTCGTCGAAGCCGCAACGGCTTTCAGAACCCACGCCACCGGCGATGACATCAATACTCAGTTCTCTGGCATTCCTTATCCCAACAACGCGCTTAGCCAAGTCACCGAAAACGTTTTCAGCGCCCGCCAGAGCCGCCTCAGCTTGCTGATGGAGACGCATATCGGCGGGGCCAAAGTAAATGGCTACGTCGAGGCCGACTTCCTCGGCACCGGCGTTACTTCCAACAATCGCCAGAGCAACAGCTACGTTCTCCGCTACCGCCAGTTCTGGGGACGCGTCGCTTTTGACAACGGTTTCGCATTCACCGGCGGCCAAATGTGGAGTCTCGTGACCGAAAGCAAGAAGGGCATTGAGAACCGCCAGGAAGCCTTTCCGATGATGATCGACCCACAGTACGTCGTCGGCTGGGCTTGGCAGCGGGCTGATTCGCTCCGCATCACCAAGGGTTTCGCCGATGGTAAATTCACCTTGGCCGCCGCACTCGAAGGACCGCAAACCACCTACACGGCCCACGGTACCGGCCTTAACTTCTTCTTCAACACTCCTGGCGCGGGTGGCGGCCTCACCAACTTTATTGACACCACCGGCTACACAGCCAACAAGTCCCCCGACTTCCTCGTAAAGGCCGCGGTTGATCCTGGCTGGGGCCACTTCGAAGTCGTTGGTATCGTCAGCCCATTCCGTGACCGCGTCTATCCTTGCGGCGCGGTTCCCGTGATTGTGGCCGACCTGCCGGCTACCTGCAACGGCAGCGGCACTTCCGTGGCTGGCGCGTACAACAACGGTAGGGTTGGCGGAGGTTTCGGCGCGACCGCGCGGCTGCCTGTCGTGGAAAAGAAGGCCGACGTCGTGCTTCACTTCCAGGGCGGCGACGGCATTGGCCGTTACAGCTCAGCCCAGCTGTCGGACGTAACTGCTCGTCCTGACGGTACACTCGCTCCTATCCGCAGCGCAGCTTGGCTCGGCCAGCTCGAACTTCACCCCAGTCCGAAGTTTGACCTCTATGCCTACTACGGCGGTGAATATGCCGCGCGCACAAACTTCACCTACATCAACGCGGACGGTTTCCCGGTCGGCGTTGGATACGGTTCTCCCTTGTTCAACGACTCGGGTTGCACCACCGAAGGCTTTCCGTCTTCCACCGCCACGAACTCCAGCCCGACCGCTCCGGCCAGCGCTGGCACTTGCACTGGCGACGTTCACACCATTGTCGAGGGAACCCTCGGCTTCTGGCACAACATCTACTCGGGCAACAAGGGCCGCCTGCGTTGGGGCATTCAGTACTCTTACATCACGAAACTCGGCTGGTCTGGTGACGACGCTAGCGCAACGACGGGCCTCATCGGCGTCAGCCAGCGTCCCAAGGCTGTCGAGAACATGGTCCTCACCTCTTTCCGCTATTACATCCCCTAGATCGGGATTCATAGCGCACCGTTCGCCTCTGGGGACGGAAAAAGGGCAGCCCATCTCAGGGCTGCCCTTTTCGTTGTGCGCACCGCGCCGCAAAACAGATATCCAATTCTCACAAGTGGCTATAACAGGGATTAACAAGATTGAGGCAGCGGGCTAGCGCGTGCGCGAAGTAATCAAAAAAATTTACGCGGCCAATTCCAACGGCGCGCTGGGGTATACCGAGTTGAACCATCGTTTCTAGCGGCGAGTTTCAACCGGCTCCGCCCAATGTAAACGCACCGAGCACATGGCTGAGCCCGCCGGGCAAACGATCAGAAGGTAAAACGGCCGCCGACGACCGGAGCAAAATTGCTCTTGTGGATATAGGGGACGCCGGGGCCATGCGGAATGGCGATGGCTAGACCGCCGCTCACGAAGGAATACGCAATTCCGGCAAAACCGTCGAAACGCTTCGTGAAGTGCTGGTCCACATAGAACGACGTCTCGTTAAGGGTACCCGCGCAGGAAGCGCGGAAGCTTGTGGGCGTGCAGGTCGGCGGACTCCGGAAGTCGTCCTGGCGCTGTTGATACCAAGCGAACGTGAAGTCGGTTTTGCTGCGGTAGGTGTACTTCGCGCCCGTCCACCAGATCTGCACCAACTTTTCCTCATCAAGATTGTTGTCTTCGACGCCGCTCAGGATATAACCGCCCTGGTCCGAGGCGCCTACGCCCAAGGGGTTCTTCGGGTTGTTCTGCCAGATGTATTCGTAGCCGGCAAAAAACTTGAAAGGATCCCGCACATACTTAGCAGCGACCATAACAGCGTTGTTGTCTGTCACGATGCCATATAGGGTGTTCGCGGGATCGATCAGATTGACCCCCGTGATTTGGACTGTATTGATGCTGTTCGTGGTGGACTGATAGGGCGCCGACAGACTTTGAGGCCCCAGCAAGGGGTTCAATACGCTGATGGCCTGATTGTAATGTTGGTAGACGATGTCAGCGGAGAACTTGCTGACGGTTCCGCCAAGGTCGAATCCAAAGGCGTCGTTGTGCGGCGCTACTGGCGTACAGGAGGTGGCAGTCCAGCCTGCTGCAGCCGAGTAGCAACCGCCAGAGCCGTTGGCGAATTTATACATCGCACCGAAATGAACCGGGCCATGGGCGAGGCGATACTTCAGGGCGTCGTCCCAACGGGAGTCCTCGGTGTCGCCCCCGCCGGCCATCGTGCCGTTATATCCGATGTAGGAAAACGCATAGGCGCCGCCGGCTGGATCGTATTGGAGCATGGTATCGGTGCCGAGAGAGCGCTGGCGGCCGAAGGTTAGCGTGCCGAAAACCTTCGACGATACGCCGCCATAGTATTCGTCATTGAAGGGCTGGCCCGCGCGGGCACCATCGATGGCCTCCGAGTAGCTGGCCCTGGGCAGCCCGTTGTTGTTGATGTCGGTGAGTGAAGCATTGGCGAGCAGGCCGGACTGCGGATTGATGCCCGTCGAAGCGTTGAACACAACGGACCAGCCGGGCAGAAACTCTTCCTTGCCCCTGACGCCCAAACCCGTTTGCTGCAGGTTGTTCGGAGCGATGATGAATCGAGATGAATTGCCGTTTCGGTTCACCAGGGATTCGCCTTCGTAGTTATAGCCGTTTTCAGGTAAGCCGTGGCTGACCCAGCCGACGCCGACGTCATACGCACCGTACAGCGTGACTCCGTGCCAGCTCAGGGCGCAATCGGTGGTCGCGAACTCGTGGCCGCTCGTGCAGGCGTCGGGAGTGCTCTGCTGCATCCTAATGTCGACGGTCGTGTCCTGGCCATCCGCCAAGCTGATGCCCCTGCGGGTTTCATCGGCGAACCCTTGTTTTGCCGCTCGAATCTCGAAGCGCCCCGGAGGCAGGCCGGACGCATGAAAGCGCCCCGCGCCGTCGGTGGAGATCGTGCGCATTGCGCCTGTGTTGACGTTCTTGATGGTCAGCGTGACATCAGGAAGGACCGCGTCGGTCTGGTTCGTCACCAGGCCGGAAACGCTCGCTCCCGTTTGTGCCCACGCCGGGAAGGCCCCCATCACAAGCCACAAAAGCAGCAGGAAGCGTTGGGCCAGCGGTCGTGAAGCGGCCATGGGAACGTAGGCAGCGCGCGTCAAAGTTTTCCAGCGACTGCCGCACCGGAAGAGGGTCTGCGAGGGGTCAGAGCATTTCACGATGGATCGCCTTTCTTGAAAGCGAACGAGAAAATCGCAAAGTAGCCACCTCCGGACGGGTCAGGATTGTTTGCCAATTTCTATGAACACTCTAGTGCGACTGTAAACGTTAATGCAATGTGTTTTTATGTGGTTCAGAAAAAGGACACTGGCGGATGGTGAAAGGCACGCAGTTCCTTTCTAGATTGCGAGCGGCAAGGATGGCGGCCGCACGGAAGAATTGTGCATACAGTGAAGATCGTAATAGTGCCTCGGTGTCCGCGACCGGAGGACCCTCGCCTACCGCCGGCGTCACTACCTCAACCGCTACGACTTCTAGGCAGATTCCGTTTGGTCTGAATTTGCTCTGGTAGGGGCCGCGACAAACGTATCCCTGTTGGACGCGAGGCAAAGAAAAGGAAGAGGTGTTGAAGGGTGGGACTGAACGCTTGGGACGCCGGCAGTGTTGCGCGCCTGATAGTCCGGTTCTCGCCGGCAGTCTTTTCAGCTCGCCACGTTTGTACCGATCCGCATCGCCCTTGCGGCCACCCCCGCCTGGCACCTCATCGCCAAATGGCTGACCGGCTTCCGAGGGACTGAGTAGTCTTGCCACCGCGCCGGGATAAACCTGGCGCTACACGGCAGGATTTTGCGGGGAAAGATTCGTGTAGTAGTCTCTCCGCTGGTGAGGGGGGGGGCGATATGAAATTCATTTTGCGAAACACTTTGAGCGGGATTGCGTGCGCAGCGGGTTTTTTGCTAGCGGCTCACGCTGAAGCGCAGCCTTTGACTTCGCCTTCCCCGCAAGCAGACGGCGGCGGGAAGTTTGAGGTGTCGTTTCCCGCCGCGGCGCATGCGGAAGCGATTACGGGGCGCGTGTTCGTGATGATCAGCGCAAAGGATAAGCCGGAGCCGCGGCTCGTAGCGGGGAGTGGAGGCGACTCCGGGGTGCTGTTCGGGGCGGACGTGGATGGCCTGCCGCCGGGGCAGGCTGCGGTGATTGATGGCCGGACGTTTGGCGCGCCGGTGCATAGCTTGAAGGAGATTCCCCCCGGCGATTATTTTGTGCAGGCGATTATGAATGTATATACGGAATTTCATCGCGCGGATGGGCATACCGTTTGGCTGCACATGGATCAGTGGGAGGGGCAGCACTTCAACCGGTCGCCGGGGAATTTGTATAGCGACGTGCAGAAGGTGCATTTGGATCCGGCGGCTGGTTATGACGTGAAGCTGAGCCTGACGAACGTGATTCCCGCGGTGCAGGTGCCCGCGGATACGCCGTGGGTGAAGCACATCAAGATTCAGAGTGAGATGCTGACGAAGTTTTGGGGACACCCGATGTATATCGGGGCGATTGTTTTACTGCCGAAAGGATATGACGAGCATCCGAACGCGAAGTATCCGGTTGTTTACGAGGAGAATCATTTCAGTTTGCGTGCACCATTTGGGTTTACGACCGAGGAACAGAAGGTTCCACCAGAATTGCGAGCGAGGTTGACGGACCTTAATCGTGAAACCGGATATGAATTTTACCAGTCGTGGATTGGGGAGAATTTTCCGCGAATGATCGCGGTGAGTTTTCAACATCCGACGCCGTATTACGACGATTCGTACGCCGTGAACTCGGTCAATAACGGACCTTATGGCGATGCGCTCGTCAAAGAGATGATTCCGTATCTGGAGGCGCATTTCCGGATGATTGCGAAGCCTTACGCGCGGGTTTTGACGGGTGGATCAACCGGCGGATGGGAATCTCTGGGAGTGCAAGTGTTCTATCCGGATTTCTTTGGAGGAACCTGGACGCTCTATCCCGATTCGATTGATTTTCGGCGGTATGGGACGCTGAACGCGTATGAAGACGACAATGCGTTTTTTGAGCCGGGGCATACCTGGGTGGAAGTGCCGCGGGCGATCATGCGGACGGCGGAAGGGCAGGTTGAGATTACGGTGCAGCAGTTCAGCGAAATGGAGGCAGTTTTAGGGAGCCACAACCGGTCGGGGGAGCAGATTGAGATTTGGGATGCGGCGTACGGGCCGGTGGGGGACGATGGGTATCCGAAGCCACTGTGGGACAAGCGGACGGGAAAGATTGATCACAGCGTGGCGTTGTATATGCGCGACCATGGGTACGATTTGACTTACAACATTCGGACGAATTGGGCGACGCTCGGACCGAAATTGAAGGGGAAGATCCACGTATATGTGGGGGACATGGATAATTTTTATTTGAACTTGGCGGTTTATAAACTGGAAGAGGAGATGAAGGCGTTGAAGAATCCGGAGTGCGATTGCGATTTTCAGTATGGGCGACCGATGAAGGGACATGGGTGGCAGCCGACGACTACGGCGAACTTGGTGAAGCGAATGGGGGAGCATGTGGAGAAGAATTCCGGGGGCGAGGATACGAAGGGGTGGCACTACTGAGTGGAGGCTGTAAGGAAGTAAGAAAGAAAAAGCAAATACAAGATAACGCAGAGACACAGAGTACGCTGAGATTCGCAGAGAGTTCGCTACAATAGTGGCGTGGGACTGAAAGATAAGGGCTACGGGCATGTTTGAAAACCTGACAGAGAAACTGCAGCGGACATTTAAGAATTTGCGCGGGCAGGGGAAGCTGACGGATGAGCACCTCGGCGCGGCCCTGGCAGAGATCCGCGAGGCGTTGCTGGAAGGCGACGTGAACGTCGGCGTGGCCGACGAGCTGCTGGCGAATATACGTGCTAAATCGCTTGGCAGCGAGGTCATGCTGCAGCTTTCGCCAGACCAGCAGGTTGTGAAAGTTGTGCGTGACGAGTTGGCGGCGATGCTGGGAAAGCACGCCAAGCCATTGTTTGCTTCGCGGCCGCCTTCCGTGTGGATGATTGTAGGGTTGCAAGGGTCCGGTAAGACAACGACCACGGGGAAATTGGCGAAGTGGCTTGTGAAGCAGGGGCATCGGCCGCTTGCGGTTTCTACGGACGTTTACCGGCCTGCGGCCCGGGAGCAGTTGGCGCAGGTGGCGAAGGCAGTGGGGACGGCGCTATGGCCTGGGGCTGGGACGGACAAGCCGCTGGAGATTGTGAAGGGGGCCATCAAGGAAGCGAAACTTTCTGCGAGCGACGTGATTTTGGTGGACACCGCGGGGCGCTTGCACATTGACGATGAGTTGATGAACGAATTGACGATGCTGAAGAAAGAACTTCAGCCGAGCGAGATACTTTTTATCGCGGACGCGATGATTGGGCAGGACGCGGTGAAGTCGGCGGGGGAATTTCACAAGCGGCTGGGGCTGACGGGCGTCATTTTGACGAAGCTGGACGGCGACGCGCGCGGCGGTGCGGCGCTGAGCATCAGCAAAGTTTCCGGAGCGCCGGTGAAGTTTGTGGGGCTGGGCGAAAAGTACGATGCACTCGAGGGATTTTATCCGGAGCGGATTGTTTCGCGCGTGTTGGGCATGGGCGACATCATGTCGCTCATCGAACGGGCAGAGCAGGCCGTTGACAAGAAAGCCGCGATCGAGCTGGAACGTAAGCTGCGCAAGGACGGATTTACGCTGGAGGATTTTCGCGACCAATTGAAGCAGATTCGCAAGATGGGGCCGCTCGAACAACTCGTGGACATGCTGCCAAAAATGGGCCCGATGCAAAATATTCCCAAAGACGCGAAGGTGGACGAGGGGAAATTGAAGCAAGTCGAGGCAATTATCAACTCGATGACCAACCAAGAGCGGCAGAATCACAACATGATTGATGGAAAGCGCCGGAAGAGGATCGCGAAAGGAAGCGGGACGACGGTGCAGGACGTCAACATGGTTTTGAAGCAGTACCTGCAGATGCGGACCATGATGAAGCAGTACGGGGCGATGGCGGCGCGGGCGAAAATGAAGGGTTTAGGGAAATTGGCGGGATTGAGTTAACGACGCTGGCCGGTGAATTTAGTCGTCCTTTGGTTTCAAATTCAAACTGATATCGATTGTTTTGACGGCGAGCGCTTCCGGGTCGAGATCGGTCCGGTTGCATAGGATGATGATCGTCAAATGATGTTCTTTAAAGCGCTCGATGATCGTGCGGAAGCCCTGCGTGCTTCCGGTATGCCACATGCGTTGGTGTCCCCAATAAGGATCAAGGAACCAGCCGAAGCCGTAGGAGACGGGTTTGCCGGGGTGAAGATTGTCGTCGTTCGGTGCGGTTGGCCAGTACGTTTGCGAGCCATGCGCGAGTTTTGCCGGAACGAGGGCGGGAGCCATTTCTTCCGCTGTGAGCAGGGTGTGGCCCCGCAGGCCGTCGTCCCACTTGGCGAGGTCTTCGAGATTCGAATAGATGCCGCCGTCGCCTAGGGTCGCGGACGTGGAGCTTTGGTCGGTTTCTTTCGGCGACCGGCCCTCTTCGGAGTGGCCGAAGGCGCGGTTGACGACCTCATTTTTTCCTCTTTGATAGACGATCGTGTGATCCATGTGCAGCGGAGAGAAGATTCGGGCGCGCAGGAATTTGCCGTAGGATTGGCCCGACATTTTGGCGACAATCAGGCCAAGCACCACATAACCGGAATTGCTGTAGGACCAACTTGTGCCTGGGGCGAATTTTCCTCTCGTTTCTTTTTTCAGGAGGCCTAAAACCTCGTCATCTTGAATTTGTTTTTCATCTGACCAGTGTCGGCCTGATGCTTTTTCATGGGCTTCCATCAAGTCCTCGTAATCGGGCAGGCCCCCGGTGTGATTCAGGAGATGGCGAACGGTGATGTTTTTGCCGTAGGCGGGGAAGTCCGGGAATAAATCGGTGAGAGTCTGATCGTAGCGGAGCCTTCTGTCGTGGACCAGGAGCATGATGGCCAGGGCGGTGAATTGTTTGGTGAAAGAGGCGAGGCGGAAGTTGGTTCGGGCGTCGATTTCGGCTTTTGTGCGGAGGTCGCGGACGCCATAGCCCTTTTCAAAGAATATCTGCCCATCTTTGCGGACAAGTACGGCCAAGCCCGGTGCGTCTTTTTGCGTGACGCCGGAGAAGATTGCATCCAGTTGTCGCTGGAACGGCGAGGTTTGGGCTTGCCCCGAACGAACCTCAGCAAGTGTCCCGGCAAGGCCCACGCCAAGCGCAAAAACGGCTATGATGCGAAGGATGGGGGATGGCCTCATCGAGCCTCCTGGAGACTCCCGCAGCATAGCATTTGCGGCGCTGCATTCATCTGTCCGTAACACTGGTACGCTATCACTCATGACCCCCGAGAACGCTTATGACACGCACGGCGCTTGACGATCCGCGACTTTACCTCAACCGGCACCTGGAATGGCTGGAGTTCAATCGGCGTGTGCTCGAGGAGGCGCGGGACATCGCTAACCCGTTGCTGGAGCGCGTCAAATTCCTTGCCATTACGGCGAACAATCTGGATGAGTTCGTCGAAGTGCGCGTGGCCAGTTTTCTGCAGCGGATTGAGCATGGGTCACGGGAGATCGGCCCGGATGGCTTGACGGCGGAGCAGGAACTGGAAAAAGTGTCGGCGGCCATGCACGTGATGGTGCGTGACCAGTACAAATGCTGGAATGAGGAGTTGCTCCCGGCGCTGGCCAAGGAAGGAATTCGGGTTCTGCCGGTCAGCGCGCTAGAAGGGAAAGCGGCGCAAGCGGCCAAGACTTTTTATGAGCGCCGTGTGTCTCCCATGCTCACGCCCGTTACGGTGGACCCGTCGCACCCGTTTCCGCATGTTTTGAATAAGGCGTTGTGCATCGCGTTCCTTTTGCGGCGGAGGAAGGGCGGAAACGGGAAGGCGTATTTTGGGGTGCTTACGGTGCCGCGAGCGGTTCCTCGTCTGCTGCGCGTGCCTGCGTTAGACGGCGGCATTCACTATGTAGCCCTGCAAGAAATCATTTCGGCGAACGCGGCAAAACTGTATCGAGGTTACGAAATCCTCGCTTCGGCTCCGTTCCGGATCACACGCAACAGCAACCTTTATCTGGAAGAAGAAGAAACACGGAGTTTGCTGGACGCGGTGGATTCGCAGGTCTCGCAGCGGCGCAAGGGGGGAGCGGTGCGTCTCGAAATAGACGCCGAAGCGCACCCGGACATCGTGAACCGGCTGGTCTCGACGTTTGAACTGGACGAATCACTGGTGTTTCGCGCGCAGGGCCCCGTGAATTTGCAGCGGCTTTTCCATTTGTACGAAGAGACGCCGCGGCCCGACCTGAAATATCAGCCGTTTGTCCAGAAACAGGTTCACGTGGGACATGATGCCGATTCGATGTTTGAGGCCATTCGCCGTCAGCCGGTTTTGCTCCATCACCCCTACGAGTGTTACGACACGGTGGTGAATTTTCTGCAGACGGCGGCGCAGGATCCGCGCGTGCTTTCCATGAAGCAGACGCTTTACCGGACGAATTCGGATTCGCCGATTGCGCGAGCGTTGCTGGAAGCGGCGGGCAAAAAAGAAGTCACCGTGGTGGTTGAATTGAAGGCCAGTTTCGACGAAGCCAGCAATATCCGCTGGGCGCGGAGCTTTGAAGATGCCGGCGTGCAGGTTTTTCACGGGCTGGTGGGATTGAAGACGCACGCGAAGCTGGCGTTGATCGTGCGGCAGGATCCCGATGGCAAAATCCGCCGGTACGCGCACCTCGGCACCGGCAATTACAATCCCTCTACGGCGCGATATTACTCGGATCTGAGCTTGCTGACATGCGACGAGGAGATCACCTCTGCCGTGCATGACGTCTTTAATTTTCTGACGGCCTATTCGGAGCAGCCTAACTATCATCCGCTGCTGTTGGCACCGCGCGATATGGCCAAAACGTGCATCGCGCTGATTGACCGCGAAGCGAGCCACGCGCGGCGCAAGAGGCCGGCACGGATTATCGCCAAAGTGAACGCGGTGATCGACCCGCCAGTGATTCAGGCGCTTTATCGCGCGTCGCGCGCGGGCGTGGATATCGATCTGATCGTGCGCGGGCAATGCGCGCTTGTACCGGGTGTTCGCGGCGTCAGCAGCCGAATCAAAGTGCGCAGCATCGTGGGACGATTCCTGGAGCATAGCCGTATTTTCTATTTTGAGAATGGTGGAACGCCGGACATTTATCTGGGAAGCGCGGACTGGATGCCGCGGAACCTGTATGAACGAGTGGAAGTGCTGTTTCCGTTGAAAGACCCTCAACATCGTGCGCGGGTCTGCAACGAGATTCTTGCCTCCTATCTCGCCGATACGCGCAAGGCGCGCATACTGGGCTCCGATGGATCTTATTCGCGGCCGCGATCTGTACGAAACGGGCACGGGTTCTCCGTACAGGAGCACCTCATGCAGTTGGCCGAAGGTGCTGGTGATTCTTCGCGAACAAGCGTCCTGCGAAATCCCCGCGTCGTTTATACTCCTAATGAAGTGACCGCCCCCCCCGATCTTCCCGCGGACGAATCCGAACCCCAGGACTCATCGAATGCAGCCGTATGATCTGATTGTTATTGGCTCAGGACCTGGCGGACAACGCGCCGCCATCCAGGGAGCGAAAGCCGGAAAACGGGTCGCCGTGGTGGAAAAACAAGCGGCTGTTGGCGGCGTATGCATCAACACCGGAACCATTCCCAGCAAGACGATGCGGGAAGCCGTGCTGCATCTTTCCGGTTTCTACTCCAAAAGCTTTTACGGATCGAATTACAACGTCAAAGAAAATGTGACGATGGCGGATTTGAATTTCCGCGTGCAGCGCGTCATTGAAAATGAGGTGGCCGTCACACAAGACCAGCTCAAGCGCAACGGCGTGGACGTGATCCACGGATTCGGAAAATTCCTGGACGCGCACCACATGCGCGTGGAGAACGGCAACGGTTACACGGAACTGGAAGGGCTGTTCTTCGTGATTGCCACTGGTACGAAGCCGGCGGTGAATATGAAAGTGCCCATCAACGGGCGGAATATCATCAACAGCGACCAAATCCTGGCGATGCCGCAAATTCCGAGAACTTTAATTGTAGTGGGCGGCGGCGTGATTGGTGTGGAGTACGCGTGCATGTTCGCGACGCTTGGCGTGCGCGTCATCATCGTGGAAAAGCGGCCGCGGCTTCTAGAATTTGCCGATACGGAAATGGTGGAGGCGCTGACCTACCACATGCGCGACCATCGGGCCACGCTGCGGTTGAATGAAGAAGTCGAAAGCGTGGAGGAAACTCCCGAGGGAAAAGTAGCGGCGAATCTTGTAAGCAAGAAGCGCATCAACGGAGATGCCCTTCTGTATGCCGTCGGCAGGCAGGGCAATGTGGACCAGCTGGACCTTGCTGCCGCGGGCATCGAGGCGGATGACCGAGGACGGATCAAGGTCGACGCGGATTTCCATACATCGCAGCCGCACATTTTCGCGGTGGGCGACGTCATCGGATTTCCGAGTCTAGCATCCGTGTCGATGGAACAGGGGCGCATTGCAGCGGCGCGGGCGTTTGGACTGCAGGTGCAGACCGATCCGGCTAGCTATCCTTACGGGATTTATACGATTCCGCAGATTTCGTTCATTGGGAAGACGGAAGAGCAACTCACCGATGCGGATGTACCCTATGAAGTTGGCGTTGCGTATTACCGGGAGATTGCCCGCGGGCAGATTTCCGGGCATACGGATGGACGTTTGAAGTTGCTATTCCACAGAGAGACGCTCGAGCTGCTGGGCGTGCATATTTTTGGCGAAGATGCGGCGGAGTTGCTGCACATCGGGCAAGCCGTGTTCAAGCTGAAGGGCAAGATCACATACTTCATCAACACCGTCTTCAATTATCCTACGCTTGCGGAATGTTATAAAACCGCCGCGTTTAATGGCTTGAATCGCCTCGGTTAAATTTGCCATTCATCCCGCAATCCTCAGACGGCACCCAACCATTTAACGGAGAAACTACCGGCTAAGGCGTTCGCGAATGTTTGATCCGCGGTGACGAGTACGCCTTTGGATTCAACGGCGAGCGCAATATAAAGGCTGTCGTAGACGGTCCGGTCGTAAATGACGGCTTTATTAAATGCCGAATCGAGGAGATGGGTGGAACGAAACGCGGGTATTTTTCTCCGCCGAAGAGAGTTCGGCCCGGCTTCCGCGGCGGATTGCGTTGTGCGGCCGCGACGGATGGCTTTCCACAGGATGTTGGCCAATTCGATCCACAAAAAATCGGGCACGATAATCCGGATCTTTCCAGCCGTCCAATCACTGAGGAGCGCTAAGGCTTCCAGGGTAAGGGGCTCTTGAGAAGAAGGGAGAATCCACTTTGCTGCGACCCTCGCATCGATTACGAAGGTGTTCAACGATCGCGATCCTCACGCAGCATTTCCTCTGTCGAAGGAAACGGTTCGAGCCCAGGCGAAGGCATGGCCCGCAGTCTTTCCAATTTCTTATAGAGCTTGCGCCGGGCACGCAGCTCCTTTTCGGTGGGAATGCTGTCCTCCAGTAAAGATAACACCTCGGCCGCGATCGAGCGGCGCTGGTTTCTGGCGCGCTTGCGCAAAGCCTCGTACAGTTCCTTTGGAACATTCTCAACGTATAGTGTAGGCATAGGGGTGTTTCAAGAAGCCCGGAGAAGCGCAACGGCGGAGTTCAGGCCCAGCCGGGGCGGTATTCGCGCTTTAGGTAATCGTTAGCCTGGGCTACGTTGGTGACACGCATGAGACCGCCATCGTAGTTGATCTTTTTTCCGGCACGGAGCGCCACGACACCGAGGAGCATGACTTCCGTCAGGCGCGCAGCGTACTCGAAAGGACAAGAGCCTTCGGCCTTGCCCTTTGCTGCGTTCACCCAGTTCATTTCGTGGTCTTCGTGTTCAATGCGCGGAAGCTTTTGCGGGGGCTTGCCGTAGGAATCGTGAAGGGACTTGGGCAGCAAACGAGGATGCCGGCCGTACGTTTCGTGGAGCAGTTTGCCTTTGCTGCCGATCAGGAGGGCGCCGCCTCCTTTATCGAGCTCTTCATCACCGAGTTCCGTGGGTTTGTTGGGCATGAGGCCGCCGTCGTACCAGGTGAGCTTCACCGGCGGCATGGAGCCGCGCGCCGGGAATTCGTAAAACGTTTGTGTGGCATGAGGATAAGAGACGCCGTTGAAAGGGGTCGAAACGGTCTCGACGGTCGTGGGTAAGCCGAGGTTGAGCGCCCATACGGAGTGGTCGATGAGGTGCGCACCCATGTCGCCGATGGCGCCCATGCCCCAGTCCGACCAGCCGCGCCAATTAAAGGGATGATAGATGGGGTGATAATCCACACGCGGAGCGACACCAAGAAAAAGATCCCAGGATAGTTGGTCAGGGACGGGGTAATTGCCGGCCATGGCCGCGGCGAGCCGGGCATCGACACCCGGGCCGTTCCAACGGAGCGTGTCAGCCGACTCTTTCAGAGCTTCCGGCCGAGGGACGCCTTGAGGCCAGTAGCCGAGGGGACGGTCGGTCCAGACATGGACGTCGCGGACTTCGCCGATGGCCCCGGCTTGAATGTATTCGACCACGGTGCGGGCGTCGTCGAGCGAATGGCCCTGGTTGCCCATTTGGGTGGCAACTTTGGTTTCTTTAGCACGCTTTGCGAGCTGCCGGGCTTCGTCGATGGACCACGTGAGCGGCTTTTGAACATAAACATGCTTGCCGAGGGCCATGGCGGCTAACGCGATGGGAGCATGCATGTGGTCGGAGGTCGCGACGAGAACGGCATCGATGTCCTTTTGCTTATCGAGCATTTCGCGATAGTCCTGGTAGCGCTTGGCTTTAGGGAGATGCTCGTTCTTGAGGCGGATCATGGCTTCGAGGCGGGTTTTGGCTTTGACGGCGTCGAACTCGCCAGGGGGTTGGCCGGGCGCCGGCTGAGGATTTGGCTGTTCGAGGCGTGCTTGCAGCTTGGTAATATCGGTTTCGAGGTGGTCAAAACCTTTGTTGGCATAACCCCAGTCCACGTCGCAGAGAGCAACGATGTTTTGGCTGGAGAGATTAATCAGATTGGCGCGGCCCATGCCGCCGACTCCGACGCCGGCGATGTTGAGCAGGTCACTGGGAGCGGTATAGCCGCGTCCGAGAACGTGCCTTGGAACGATGGCGATGGCGGCGCCGCCGGTGGCGACATTCGTCAAGAATCTGCGGCGCGAGACCGCGGAGGCTTTTTTACTACCCATAGGATTGCTCCCTTCGTTTCTTCGGGCATTATCGCTCTCTCAGAGGCACATTGCGAGATAACTTTGCCACTGGATATCCTGGGAGATTCCATACGCATCAAAGGAATTGGCAACCGTCAACCGTCGAGCGCCTACGTGGAGCGCCTCGGCCTTGTCCGGCGGAATACAGGCAACAATTCTTAGGCCTGAGTCTCCGATTGCCGCGAACCGCCTGAACAGGCTAAAATAGCAGGTTGGAGGCATGGCTTAGTGTTGACTATTCGTTTGTCCAGGATTGGGAAGAAGAAAAAGCCGTTTTACCGCGTTGTGGTGATTGAGAGGACACGGCCCCGAGACGGTCGCGTCGTGGAAGCGGTGGGAACGTACGATCCGCTCAAGAAACCCGCGGAGATCAAGCTGGACGCTGAACGCATCAAGCACTGGCTTGGTGTGGGTGCGCAGCCCAGCGACACCGTTCGCAGCTTTATTCGCCTGCAGAAGATCGCGTAATCCCAGCGAAGTCCCGGCTCTTGCGCGCCTCTGGAGATAACAGGGGGCGCGTTCTCACGTCCTGGGGAAGTTGAGCAGGAAGAGGCTGAAAGATGAAAGAGCTGGTCGAAGCCATCGCAAAGTCACTCGTGGACCACCCAGAAGAGGTGCAAGTAAGGGCTGTCGACGGCTCGCAGGTCACCGTTCTTGAACTACGGGTGCATCCCGAAGACCTAGGCAAGGTGATTGGGCGGCAGGGACGCACGGCCAAAGCGGTCCGAACCTTGCTGGGGGCGGCGGGCATGAAACTGAAGAAGCGCTACACGCTCGAGATACTCGAAGATTGAGCGGCGAAGCGCAACGCTGGGTGATTGTCGCGAGGATTCTGCGGCCGCGTGGCAATAAGGGCGAAGTAGCTGCCGAACTCCTCACGGATTTTCCTGAACGGCTAATCAAGTTATCCGAAGTTTTTCTGGGCAGAAGCGGGAGAACAGCTGCGGCGGAGCCGCGTTTGACGGCTGTAAAAGCCTGCTGGTTAAGCCAGAATCATAAAGGGCAGGCGGTGTTTCACTTGGAAGGGTGCAACTCGATCTCCGAGGCGGAGAAGTTCCGCGGGCTCGACGTGCTGCTGCCGATTGAAAAACGGGTGACACTAGCGGCTGGACAATATTTCGTGGATGATCTGGTTGGCTGTTCGGTGTTCGAACACGTTAATGAGTCTTCCGTGGTTTCCTCCTTACCTTCGCAGCCCTGCGCGACGTCTTTGCTTGGCACGGTTCGAGACGTTCAATTTACCGGAGAGGGTGTTTCCGGCACGCCTATTCTCGCTCTCGATTCTCCCGGCGGCGAACTGCTAATTCCTTTGGCTGAAGATATCTGTAAACGAATCGATATCGTCGCCCAGCGAATTGATGTGGTCCTGCCAGAAGGTCTGCGCGATCTGAACGAAAAAAACTAAGTACAGTTCACACCACGGAACTCTTTGGTGGAGTTAGTGGACATCGATTGTGGTGACGCTGAGCGCCGGAAGCGAGATCGTCAACGACGAGCCGCTTACGGCCATCGTCCCGATGGACACCGGCGCGATGGTCGATTGCAATTGTGCTGTTGCCGCGGTCATTTGGTAGAGGTACGCGGTGCCTGAGAGCGACTGCCCATTGATCGCCGTCAGCTGCGCTGAAGTCGAGCGATTAATGGCTACGAACACGACGCGGCCCGGCGTCGTGCTATCCGTGCTGGCGTACACCATCACATTTCCGACGTTGCTGGACGTGGCTTGCAGCGAAGTGTCGCCGAAGCAGGCATTCGCTCCATCGAAGCCGCGATAGGCCCGGAAGCCAGCCAAAATGTAGGGCTGCGTGCTGTAGAGCGGCCACAAACTAGCAGCAAACAGTCCTTGCGCCCCAAAAACTCCCAGATTGTCGGCTTGTGCGATCGTTCCGGCGATGTGATTGGACCCGCCATTGTTGTACTCGGTCACAGAGAGCTTCATTCCGGGATTTTCGGCGGCAATCTTCGATTGCAGGCGCCCCAGCATGTTAATGCCTTCCCCACCGAGGGTCTCCACGATCCACGGGTTGCTGTTGCCCGTGTCCGTCCACGTCGGATCCCACAAATCCCGCGGACTTTGCACGATCAACTGGACCTGTGCGTCGGTCAGTGTAGTCCCGGTCATATCGGTGATGCGTGTCCCGTTCGAGTCATACACTTCTGCGTACCAATGGAAATCGTAGACGTCCACCAGCGGCGCGCCATACGTTGTCGAAGCGGCATGCAAGCCCGTCAAGTATTTATCGGCAAACCAATTATTGCCATTCGGCGTGGGGCTCAGTGTGGGGTCGCCCTGCCAACTGTAGATTCCTTCAAAACCGTAATTCACGGGCCCAAAGATCACCAGATTCGAAAAATGGCTCGCCGGCGTCTGCGCATTCTTGCTCAAGCCTTTCAACGCCGCGGAAAGGTTGACAGTTTTGCTGACAAAGGCGGCCGAGGAAACGTTCGTAGAGCCTTGAATCTCCTGATGGGTGGAGTTCCACAGGTCCGGCTCATTGTCGAGACTTATGAACGTCGGCTCCGTGGGATTGGCGCCAAAAATATTGGCACTGAGAAAGTCCTGGTCCAGCGCCCACGCAAACTCGTCCAGGTAAACATGGTTGTCCGTCGAAGCGGCCGGAGGCGTCAGCGTGAACGGCGCGCTGGACGCGGTGCTTTTTTGGTCCACCGTGGGCCGGAAATATGGCAAGTTCGGAAACGGCATCGGCACTTGTACTACCGTAGTATCAATGGATACATAACCCTGCATTTGCAGCGTTATCAGGCTGGCCATGTTCTTCGATTGATTTCCGCTGATGAACGAGCTCACCGCTTCCGCGGGAATGCTCGCGTTGCAACTTCCGTTGCAAAGGTAATCGTCGTTTTCATATAAATAGTCGCTGCCGGCATTGGAAGCGTTGTTGATCCAGTTGTAGGCCGTCCAGCGATCGCCGCCGTCGCGATCGAAGGTCAGTAATGGTGGTGCACCGGTCACGCCGGAATAAAAATTGAGTCCGTAAATGTACGGCGAAATCGGGTGTGTGACCGAGGGATTGACTGTGATCGTGACGTCGGGGGGCACGCTCGCCTGAGGAGTCGCAGAAGCTTGTGTGGAGTTGGCGCTCGTTCCGGCGGCGTTCGTTGCGGACACAACGTAGTAGTAGGCCGTTCCATTCGTGAGGCCCGTGTCGATGTAGCTCGCTGTCGTGGGCGTCGCTATTTGTGAATAAGAGCTCCCGCTGGTGGTGCTGCGTAGCACGTTGTAGCTCGTTGCCCCTGTGCTGGCGTTCCAACTCAGAGCCACTTGCGCGTTGCCCGCAGTGGCTTCTAAGCCTGTCGGCGTGGACGGAGGAGCCGGCGGCGCAACGGGCCTAGCACTCACTTGCGTCGAATTCGCACTTTCACCAGCGGCGTTGAGTGCCGAGACGACGTAGTAGTAGGCCGTGCCGTCGGTCAGGCCGGTATCGGTATCGCTCGTTGTGGTCGGTGCGGCGACTTGGGCATACGGTCCGCCGCTCGTGGTGCTGCGCTTTACATGATAACTCGTTGCGCCGGTGCTTGCGGTCCAGCTTAGGCTAATTTGAGCGTTTCCTGCAGTCGTTTGCAAGTTCGTGGGTGCCGCTGGCGGCATGGCAGGTGCAACGGGTGTAGCGCTCACTTGCGTCGAATTCGGACTTTCGCCCGCGGCGTCTAACGCCGAGACAACATAGAAGTAAACCGTGCCATTGGTCAGGCCGGTGTCCGTATACGTCAGAGAGGTGGGCGCTGAAATCTGCGTATACGGTCCGCCGCTAATCGTCGCGCGTTTTACACGATAGCTCGTTGCCCCGGCGCTTGCCGTCCAGATAAGGCTTACTTGGGCATTGCCTGCAGCGGCCTGCAAGCCAGTCGGCGCCATGGGTGGCATGACCGGTGCCGCGGGCGTGGCACTCGCTTGAGTCGAATTGGCGCTTTCGCCGGCCGCATTTAGCGCCGAAACGACGTAGTAGTAGGTCGTGCCGTTCGTGAGCCCGGTGTCTGCGAAGCTCGTCGTTGTCGGCGCGGAAACCTGCGTGTAAGGTCCGCCGCTGGTCACCGCTCGTTTTATGTGGTAACTCGTTGCGCCGGTGCTCGCTGTCCAGATAAGGCTGACTTGCGCATTGCCCGCGGTCGCTTGCAGCCCCGTAGGCGCACTGGGCACTGTTACAGGCGCTGCAGGAGTCGCGCTCGCTTGAGCGGAGTTGGCGCTTTGTCCCTCGGCGTTGAACGCCGAGACAACGTAGAAGTAGGTTGTCCCGTTTGTGAGGCCGGTATCGGTGTAGGCGTTCGTTGCGGGCAAAGCAATTTGCGTGTAGGGCCCGCCGCTCACGGTGGAGCGTTTTACGTAATAGCCGGTGGCTCCGCTGCTTCGGGTCCAAGCCAGGCTGATTTCCCCGTTCCCAGCGTTAGCCAGCAAGCCGGTTGGCACGGCAGGAGCCGTCTTTCCACCGCCACCATCGCCGCCGGAGTTTCCTCCGCCAGAGTACACGCCAGCGCAGCCGGATAGTAGGACCACGAGCAGGCTCACAGCCGCTACTCCGAGTTTTTCCCGGAAACGAAAACGCTGCGCCATCGCGTGACTCCTCTAGAGAGCTTCCAAAGGGCTGACGGGGACGATGAAATATTCCCAATAGGTTACGAAGCGTAGGCGAGGCTAGCAAGCTGTCCCGTGGTACAGAATTCGACCATGCACCCCCACGGTCATGGGAAGGAGGCGGCTGCCCTTAAAAAAACCGAAACGGCGAATAGCAGGTGGTTCCGCGTTTGGCTACACTGGCATAACATGCGTTTTGATTTGGTTACTATTTTTCCGGAATTTTTTGCCGGACCGCTTGATCACGGCATTGTGCGCCGAGCGCAAGAGACAGGGCTCGTCGAAGTGCATATACAGGATCTGCGCGTGTTTACCAAAGATCGCCACCGGAGCGTGGATGACCGGCCCTTCGGAGGCGGCGAGGGAATGGTTCTGAAGCCGGAGCCGCTTTTTGAAGCCGTGGAAGCCTTGCTTGGTCGAGGTTTGGGAAGCGCCGCGCAGCCCCATTCGCTTGAACCGAAGACGGCCATCGTTTTGCTGTCGGCTTCGGGGAAACTCTTCCGGCAGGAATCCGCGCGTCGCTTTGCGGAGCTGGATCGCATCGTCTTTCTTTGCGGCCGATACGAAGGCGTGGATGAGCGCGTGGCCGAGCACTTGGCCACCGAGGAAATTTCGGTTGGCGATTATGTGCTCAGCGGCGGCGAGCTCCCGGCGATGCTGGCCATCGATGCGGTTACCCGGCTGCTTCCAGGCGCGCTGGGAAATGAGGCGTCGTCGCAGAACGAATCATTCAGCGAGAATCCCACCTCAGCGGGTGAATCGTCCTTTGTAGGGGCGCCCCCAGAACCTCAAGGCAGACTTGCCGACCGCGAGAATCGCGACTCGAAGGCCGTGCGTCACCTGCGGCTGGATTTTCCGCATTACACCCGACCGGCAGATTTTCGAGGTTGGAAAGTGCCCGACGTTTTAATCGGTGGAAACCATGCGGAAGTCGCAAAGTGGCGCCACGCTGCGGCGGTGGAGAAGACTCGGAGGAACCGCCCGGATTTGTTTTTGCGCTGAAAAGCCCCCGCTGTATACTGGATATTGGATGAAATCCGCGACCAAGGCTGGGTTTTCGCGCAAATCCGAGACTGCTTGCGACGGCAAGAAGGCTTGCGCCTATCCATGCGCGTGTAAGTGTACCGTTTCGAGCGGCATGAGGAATCCTTCGGTCTAGCGCGAGTCTAAACCTCAAAGGATCCAGGGCCGCTCGGAATAAGCGGCCCTTTTTTATTGTTATGCGAATGAGGAGCACAGTGCCATGAGCAACGCGCCCAGCGGGAACGGCAACGAGTCGAATATTCAAAAACCCATCGCCATTTATTACGAACAGCAGCACTGGTTCCGGCCATTATTTGAGCAGCTGGATGCACGGGGAGCGAACTGGGTTCGCGTGGACGCGCGGAACCATCAATACGATGTCGCCGCAAAAGAACGAGAGTATTCATTGCTCTTCAACCGTATGAGCCCGTCGGCCTGGCAGCGCGGGGTTGGCCATGGAATTTTCTACACCCTGAACTACCTGTCTCATTTGGAAGAGAAGGGCGTGCGCGTCGTGAACGGCGCGCGCGCGTTCACTCACGAGATTTCAAAGGCGCTTCAATGCACCGTTCTAGAAGCTCTGGGTTTACCGTATCCGAAGGCCGTGGTGATCAATCATCCCGCGCAAGCCTTGAGCGCGGCAGAACGCATTGGATACCCGCTCATCATCAAACCGAATATCGGCGGCAGCGGCGCGGGAATAACGAAGTTCAATTCGGCGGACGAGCTGCGTGGCGCGGTCGAAGCGAATAGTTTGTCGTTTGGAATCGACAAGGTTGCCCTGGTACAGGAGTTTTTCAAGGCGCGCGACGGCGTGATCACACGCGTGGAAGTTCTCGGCGGACAATATCTGTATGCGATTCAGATTCACATTACCGGCGATACATTTGACTTGTGTCCTGCGGACATCTGCAAGAACACCAAGGGTGAAGAACTTACGCGCCTGGCGTGTCCGGTCGATGCTCCCAAGTCCGGGCTAACCGTCGAAGCCTACGAACCGCCGAGGCCGGTCATCGAAGACGTCGAACGAATTATGGAAGTCGCGGGAATCGAAGTCGGCGGGATCGAATACGTCATCGACGACCGCACCGGGCGGCTGCTCTTTTACGATATTAACGCGCTCTCGAATTTTGTTTCCGATCCGGAACGAATGATCGGTTTCAACCCTTACGCGCGGCTGGCAGACTATTTGATCAGCGAAGCGCGGATTCACGAGGCCAGCCGCGGTGAAAAACTTGTCCCGACGGGGAGCATTCGATGAGATACGGCTACTGGCTCCCTGTTTTTGGCGGGTGGCTGCGCAATGTCGCAAACGAGAATATGGAGGCAAGCTGGCCATACGTAAAAAAGCTCGCGCAGCGCAGCGAACGGATTGGTTTTGACCTCACTCTCATTGCCGAGTTGAACCTGAATGACATCAAGGGCGTCGAAGCGCCGTCACTGGATGCGTGGTCTACTGCGGCGGCTCTGGCTGCAGTTACGGAGCGCATGGAGCTGATGGTCGCCGTAAGGCCGACGTTTCATTTGCCCGCGCTGCTTGCCAAACAGGCCGCGAATATCGATCACATCAGCGGCGGCCGTCTGACGCTCAATGTGGTCTCATCCTGGTGGGCCGACGAAGCCAAAAAGTACGGCGTCCGTTTTGAGCAGCACGACGATCGCTATGCGCGTACGAGCGAATGGCTCGATGTGCTGCATGGCGTATGGGAGCAAGATCATTTTTCCTTTGCGGGCAAGTATTATCGCGTCGAAGACAACGTGCTCAAGCCGAAGCCCGTGGCGCAGCCCCATCCCACCCTTTATGCGGGAGGCGAATCGCCGGCAGCCAAGAATCTTATTGCGGAAAAATGCGACGCCTACTTGATGCACGGTGATCCACCCGAGCGTGTGGGCGAAAAAATTGCGGATTTGCGCGAGCGGCGCGCGAGACACAAGCTGCCGCCACTGAAGTTCGGCGTCGCGGGCTATGCCATTGTTCGCGAAACAGAGCAGGAAGCTCAGGATGAGCTCGGGCGCATCACGGATTACAAACAATCCGCCGCAGGCTACGCGAACTATCAGCAATGGCTTTCCGGTACGCAACTCGAGCAACGCGTTTCGCTCGAAGACTACTCTGTATCCAACCGCGGGCTGCGTTCAGGCCTGGTGGGAACCGCCGAACAAGTGGCCGAACGTATCGCAAAGTTCGAGGCCGTGGGAGTAGACCTCGTACTGCTTCAATTTAGTCCGCAACTCGAAGAAATGGAACGTTTTGCGGACGGCGTCATTCGCCGGAGCACTCCTATAACGGCTTCGGCATAGGCATGTACCGACTTGTTGCACGTGGAACAGTCCGCCGTCCGCGCTGCATCATCCAACAGGTCCTTCAACGGGCGGCTGGAACATTCCCGTATTCCGTCTCTTCAGGAACATCCGTAGGACTCGCGAACTCAAACCGGTAGCCGTCCGGATCAGAAAATGGCACGACCCATAGAGCGTTTCCGACGAAGGGATTTCTGCTGACCCTGATCCCTCGAGATAGGGCTTCGTGGTAGATCGCGAGAGCATCTCGACACTGGAAGCAGACGTTTACGCCTTCGCCGAGTTTGCCGCTGGGCTTCGAGGAGCCGTGCCCTTCTGTCCGGAATTCCTGCAACATCAGGGCTGCCTCGCCCATTTCCAACCAGCACCAACGTATTTTCCCGTCACCGTCGGGAACCCACTTTTTGGTCAACTTGAAGCCAAGGCCATCGACGTAAAAGCGGAGTGATGCTTCCATGTTCGAGACACCGAAAAAGGGCACGGCCTGTTTGACGTTGGTTGGGGTTTTGGTCTTGGCGGTCATTTTTGGCCTTCGCGAATCGATTGTTCCCGTTTTTGCGGGGTTTGAAACGAAATCGGGTCCAGCCATGCATAACTCCGAGGGCTGCCGGAAGTCAAAATAATCCAACCGTCTTTCAGGAATGCGCTAGGTAAATTGTGACAATTTGTCTATAATGGGTGTTTGCGTTTGAAGAGCTGGCCCCGCCTGAGTGGGTCTGCAGGGAATACGAACATGAATCTGGTTATAGCAAAACTACATGAAGCGCAACTGCGCAAAGATCTCCCCGCGTTCCGGCCCGGCGACACCGTGCGGGTCAATGTCCGCCTGAAGGAAGGCGAGGGTGAGAAGGAAAAAGAGCGCCTCCAGGCGTTTGAGGGTGTGGTGATTTCCAAGAAAGGCCGGGCTTCCGGCGCGACGTTTACCGTTCGCCGCGTGAGTTTCGGTGTCGGCATTGAGCGCATTTTTCCTCTGCACTCGCCTTCGATCAGCTCGATTGAAGTGGTTGGCAAGGGCAAAGTGCGGCGCGCACGCCTTTACTATCTGCGCGAACTGCGCGGCAAGGCTGCTCGCATTAAGCGCGCCGCCCGCGAAGAAGTCGCCGCGGTTGCCACGGCAGGATCTGACACCCCGGCATAAGTCCAACGACGCATGGCAAACAAAATTTGAAGAAGCCCCCGTTGTTCCGGGGCTTCTTTTTTTGCTGGAGTTCGGCTAAGGCTGGACGTTCGTCACGCCTTCGGCACCCGGCTTCGGAAAATGCTTCTCATACCAAGCGATACAGCGGTCCGTGGAATCAATCACGTGCTTCGTTTCCCGGATGCCGTGGCCTTCGCGCGGATAGCGGACGAAAATCGCTTCCGTCCCCACGTCTTTCAGCGCGATGAAGAACTGCTCAGCTTCGGCGATTGGCACATCGTTATCGTTTTCTCCGTGCATCAGCATCGTCGGAGTGTGCGCCGCAGCTACGTGCTTTAGCGCCGAGCGTTCCCAGGCCACATCCATCAAATTGCCTTGCTGCAGGAATTGTCCGAATTCCATCTCCTCGTATTGGTTGTAGTAGGTCATGTAATTGTAGCTGACAAGATTCGCGATGCCGGCAATCGGGATCGCCGCCTTGAATTCATTGGTCTGCGTAATGAGCCAGTCCGAAAGTTGCCCCCCGTAACTTACGCCTTCAACTCCCATGCGCTCGCGATCGATCCATAAGTAGCGGCGCACGGCCGCGCTGACGCCGTACAAAACGTCTTGGCCTTCGTTGCCATCCTGATCGCCGAAGACGGCGTCGGCGAATTTCTGTCCGTAACCAGTGGATCCCCGAAAATTCACGTTAAGTGTGGCCCAGCCGTGAGAAGCGTACACCTGATTCTTAAACGTGAACCCAGGCCCGTTTTGTCCATGGGGGCCTCCATGAATATTCACGATCAGCGGATGCTTCGACGTCGCTGTCATGCCGATCGGTTTCGTCAGAAACGCCTCGACCTCAAATTTGTTGTCGTTACTGACGAAGGTGAAGGACTCGACCTCACCCATTTGTTTTCCGGCGAGGATTTCGGCGTTCAGGTCGCTGAGCTTGCGCGCGGGTGCATTGCCGTTTTTGACGTAAAGCTGCGCCATGTCGCGCGGCGACGTGAAACTGTAGACCAGTGTGCCGTCCTTGCCGACGGAAAAGCTGCCGACTCCGCCGGGTTCCTTTACCAGGTATTCCGGCTTGCCGCCTGAAACCGGCAGTCTCACCAGATAAACGCTCCCGCGCTCCTGAATCGTGAAGTAGACCGCGCTCCCATCCGGCGCCCACTTCGGCGAGCCTTGCCGGTTGTCCAGAATGGCGCCAATCTCTCTTCGTTCGCTGCCGTCAGCGTTCATCATCCAGACGTGCGTGTCCTCCATGGTCGTCTCGCGGTCGGTTAAGCCTCGCTTCGTACCGCGATAAACGATGTGCTTCCCATCCGGGGACCACAGCGGTTCGTACTCGTTGTATTCCGTTGCAGTCAGGCGGCGGATACTTCCATCTGCGAGACTCAGCGCGAAAACGTCGTAATTGAAAAATTCGTCCTGGTTCGGTTCGCGGTTCGAGGCAAAGAGAATTTCTTTTCCATCCGGCGACCAGTCGATGGAATGCTCATCGTAGATGCCGCTCGTCAGTTGCCGCACCTGTTTGCTGGATACGTCCACGGCGAAAATGTGCAGCCGCTGATTGTCGTTGAAGCGCGTCATGCCCTCACCAGCGTCGGGTTTATATAAGTAACGCGTGATGACCATGGGGTCGCCGCCGGCCTCCGCCGCCCGTTCGTCGGGCGTCGAGGAGATAAATGCAATCTGTTTGCTGTCGGGCGACCAGGTGACATCCTGCCCCGCGCCTGGAAGCGGGCTATTTGTTCCGCCCATTGCCGCAAGAAATGCGATCTCCGAGCCATCCGGCCGGGCCATCAGTAATCCGTGCTTGTCTCCAGCACTGCCTTGGAAGGCGAGCCATTTCCCATCCGGCGACCAGATGGCATGGGCGGTAACATCCTTTTCCCCGCTGACACGAATGGATTTTTGCGTGGCTAGGTCCATGACCCACAACTGCGGATAGGGGCGGCCCGGGCGGTCGTAACGAGTCACCGTGTAGGCTATACGATGGCTGTCTGGAGACAAAAGCGCGCCCCCGGTGGAGCGGAACCGCGAAAGGTCGCTGCTGACAAACCCCTGCGCCCTGGAGACAGGCGCTGCCGCAAGAAGCGCCGCTAAAGTCAAACTCCATAAGCCAGGGCGGAGCACTGCAGGCTGCAAACGTGAAATCATGAGACCCCCCTAAGGTCTATAAGACGCTCGATTTTGCCCGGCCATCCTAGGTCGCCAGGCGTACTCCGGTCAACGGTCTTACCACTGATTTCATCGCTTCAATTGGCCAGAATTCTGGCCGCAATCGGCGCCCAGGAGTGACACAACGCACCTTGCTCTCTCCCCCCGTGCTAAAATCTTCGCAGAATGAGCCGTCTCTGCTCTTCCCGTTTCGAGCGAGCCGCGCGGCAACTGGGCTGGATGCGCATCGCCGGTCTCGATGAGGCCGGCCGCGGCGCGCTCTTTGGGCCCGTTGTCGCCGCCGCGGTCATTCTTAATCCCAAGCGCCGCATTGTTGGCCTCGACGATTCCAAGAAACTTGCCGCCGAGCGCCGCACCGAGCTTGCCGCCCGCATTCACCAACACGCTATCGCTTGGGCGGTCGCGGAGATCGACGCGCAGCGCATTGATGCCTGGAACATTTACCAGGCCAGCCGCCAAGCCATGACCGCGGCGCTCCAGCAACTCACGATTCAACCGGATTATCTACTGATTGACGCCATGCAGCTCGATGTTCTCATCGAGCAGAAATCGCTGATCAAAGGCGACGCGCGCAGCGTTTCCATCGCCGCCGCTTCCATCTTGGCCAAAACGCATCGCGATGCGCGCATGGCAGAGTGGGACGCGGTTTACCCGCAATATGGACTCGCTCGCCACAAAGGCTATGCCACCCCGGATCACCTCGAAGCCCTACGTCAGCACGGTCCGTCGCCGCTGCATCGCCATTCCTTCGCGCCGGTTCGTGACGCTTCCTGCTGGGCTGCGGGTGCCACGCAAACTCCGCTACCTCTTTTCTAGCGCGTCACATAAAATCTCCGCCGGACCGTTCTGAGGTTGGCTCAATGAACTTGAGATTGCTTTCTCGTCGCGCCGTGCTTCTTGTTTACGTGGCTTCGGCAATTTGTTGTCTTTGGGTTGTCGCGTCGCAAGTCGAATGCGGATCCGCGGACGTCGAAGCGCAGACGCTGGTTGCCGCAACGCCGCCCATGGGTTGGAACAGTTGGGATTCTTATGGCGAAACAGTCGCCGAATCCGATATTCGCGCCAATGCCGCCTGGATGGCCGAGCACCTGAAATCCTACGGCTGGGAATATGTCGTGGCCGACGAGGGATGGTACATCAGCAACCTGGCCACAAGATCCGACACCGTACCCGCGCAATTCAGTCTCGACGGTTACGGCCGCTACATTCCGTCCGTTAACACAATTCCTTCCTCCGAACACGAAGCCGGCCTCAAGCCGCTTGCCGATTACATTCATTCGCTTGGCCTGAAACTCGGTATCCACGTCTTGCGAGGAATTCCCAGAGAAGCCGTGCGTAACAATTTGCCCATCGCGGGATCCCGCTATCGCGCAAAAGATGCCGCCGATACTTCCGATGTCTGCCCATGGAATAATTACAACTACGGCTTGAATACAAAATCGCCTGCGGCGCAAGCTTATTACGATTCCATCGCGAAGCTCTACGCCAGCTGGGATGTGGATTTCCTCAAAGTCGATTGTATTTCCAGCCGCCCCTACAAAGGGGAAGAGATTCGCATGTTCCGTCAGGCGCTGCACAAAGTTCACCGCCCCATGGTGCTCAGTCTCTCGCCGGGCGCCGCTCCTTTGGAGAAAGCCGCGGACCTGGCCCGCTACTCGCAAATGTGGCGCATCTCCGACGACGTTTGGGATGTCTGGCACGGCGACAAGGACTTCCCGCAAGGCGTCGAGAATCAGTTCGCGCGCGCGGCCAAATGGTCTTCATTTTCCGGCCCTGGACACTGGCCTGACGCGGACATGCTTCCCATTGGCCGCCTGGAACCATCTCCTGGTTGGGAGAAACCGCGCACAAGTCGCCTCACGCACGATGAACAGCGCACCATGCTCACGCTCTGGTCCATCTTTCGTTCGCCGCTCATGATGGGAGGCAATCTCACGCTCTGCGATGAGTGGACCGAATCCGCGCTTACCAATGCGGAACTGATCGGAGTCGATCAGCATTCCACCAACAGCCACGCCGTCATCTCCACTGACAAACTTGCGGTTTGGGTTGCCACTCCGGAATCGGAGAAAGGGGTTTACGTTGCCTTGTTCAATCTCGCTTCGGCGCCGGAAACTTTCCACTTTGCCTGGAAGGATTTAGGTCTGAAGGGCGACAAATATTTGCTGCGCGATCTCTGGGAACACGCCGACTTGGGCTCGACCGAGAGCATCGACGTGAAGCTTCCTGCTCACGGCTCAGCCCTTTACTGGGCCGCCGATCATTAGTCGCCCCCGGCGGGCCTGTGACGATGTCATTCCTTTGGCAAATCCGTCTCGATGCGTTTACCATCGTCAGCGTCCAGGCCGCTCGCGGCATCTCGTCGGTCGCGCGCGGTTTGGCTAACGCTTACGCCAGCACATGCTCTTCAACAGCCTCCTCTTCCTTTTTCTTTTCCTGCCGGTTGCTTACATCGGCTTCTGGCGTCTGCGCACAAAAAAGCATCGTTACACCTGGCTCACCCTGGCCAGCTATATTTTCTACGGCACCTGGAATTACAAATTCTGCGCTCTCATGGCTTTCTCCACCGCGGTCAGCTACTTTGCCGGCCTTGGCATGCTCGGCACCACCGATCCCCGCCGCCGAAAGCTTTTTCTCATCGTCCCTGTAACCGTAGATCTCCTTCTTTTGGGCTTTTTTAAATATTTCAATTTCACGGTCTCTAGCTTTGCGCAGCTTTCGGCATGGCTCCATGTCCCACTACACGCGCCCGCCTTGAACATCATTCTCCCCGTGGGCATCTCCTTCTATACCTTTCACACCATCAGCTACATGGTGGATGCGTACCGCGGCGTCATCACCCCTACGCGCAACTTCTGGGAGTTCTCCTGCTATGTCTCGCTGTTTTCGCAGCTCGTTGCGGGGCCCATCGTCCGATTTCGCCAGGTGGAAGCAGACCTCGATAACCTTGATCACGCTAACCGCACCCGCTGGCTCGATATCGGCTGGTCTTTCTTCGCCATCGGCATGATGAAAAAAGTTCTCCTCGCCGATACCATGGCCGCCGTCATCAATCCGGCTTGGAAGGACGCTGCGCATCTCTCAACTCTTGGCGCGTGGCTGTGCGTCCTCGGCTACACCTATCAAATTTATTTCGATTTCTCGGGCTACAGCGACATGGCCGTCGGCCTCGGCTATCTCTTCGGAATCCGCCTCCCGCAAAATTTCAATTCGCCCTACAAAGCTCTCAATGTTTCCGATTTTTGGCGCCGCTGGCACATGTCGCTCTCTGCCTGCCTGCGCGATTATCTCTATATCCCGCTTGGCGGCAGCCGCGGTTCAGCCCCATCACTCGTTTACAGAAATCTCCTGATCACCATGCTCCTTGGCGGCCTCTGGCACGGCGCGAACTGGACCTTCGTTTTCTGGGGCGCCTACCATGGCATCCTGCTTTGTCTTTACAAACTGGTTGGCAGGTTTTGGGATCGCTTACCCGTATTCCTCCAACGCGTCGCCACATTCTTTCTGGTGGTACTCGGGTGGGTTTTCTTCCGCGCCGACAGTCTTTCCGTCGCTAGGGCGATGCTCGCACGAATGTTCCGTTATTCTCCCGGTACCCTTTTCCCGGGACTTGCCGGTTTGCTCGCGGCACTGGCTATTGCCGCCTTGATCGCGCACGCCACACCCAACACCTTTGAACTCAGGCACGAATGGAAACCGTGGACCGTCGCTGGCTTCGCGGTTGGCTACACCCTGGCGCTCATAGCCATTGCATCCGGGCAGCAATCGCCGTTTCTCTATTTTCAGTTTTAAGAAATTTTCGAGGGCCGGAAATAATGTCAGTGAACGAAACAGCCAAAAATTCGCTAGGAACCTGGAGCATCGGGCGTATTTTGCCACGGCTCATGTTTTTCCTTTTCTTCCTGGACCTCCTTCTGCGCTTCGTCCCGCTCGACCCCCTGACATTTCGCGCCTGGGAAGCGATGCTCCGCCGCTATCCCAATGCCGTCGGCCCTTTCACGCCCAATAAGCACTATCACCGCGACAATTCTTACGGCGGCGTCGCCGGAATCGGGAATCTCACAGTCCTTCGCCGCTATCATGCCGTGGATTTCACCACCGACGCCTACGGCTTCCACAATCCACCTGCGCTCGCGCAATCGAACCCCATCGGGATTGTCATCGGCGACTCCTTCGCGGTCGGCAGTGAACTCCCCGAAGACCAGTCGCTCTCCGCCCAACTCACCCAGCGCTTCGGTGGCTATTTTTATAACGCCGGCGCTTCGCAACCCCTTCCTTTGAGCAGTCTCAAAGCCGTAACTCAGCGCATCGGTCTGCGGCATGGGCTCGTCATCTTTGAATTCCTCGAAGCCCGCGCTCTGCAAGATCCGCCCGCCAGCGCTCCCGACGGGGGCCGGGGAGCAGCGCAAGGTTTTATCTTTCGCACTTTGGGTACGGACTGGATTGATCGATTCCGAACTCCGCTCAATCAACTCCACACTTCCCCTTTGCAAGCGCTCTCCGCCAAGCTCGAGAAAGAAATCCAGAACGATACCCTGCTGCCTAATTCCTATGCTTCGTTCGTGATACGGGAAAAGCTCCGCAACGGCGAACCTATCGTCTTTCTACCCGCAGAATTCAAATCCCCCGCCCATCCGCAAAAAGCCGCCGAGCGCTGGGTTGCCTATCTCTCCTGGTATTCCAAGGAACTGCACAAAGATGACCTCGACCTCATCGTTCTCCTCGTTCCTAACCGTCCCACAGTCTACGCGCCCTTCCTGGCCGTTCCGCGCGAAGTCTCCGCTTCCCGCGCTACACTCCACGAATTGGCAACCGCCCTCGAAAGCGCAGGCGTCAGCACCGTTTCGCTTGAAAGCCGCTACCCCCAGGACGCCGCAACTCTGCTGAGCCAGAATAAATACCTCTACTTTCTGGACGACACTCACTGGAACGGCAACGGCACAGCGATCGCCGCCGACGAAATCTTCCATCATGGCAAGTAGCTGGCCACGTCGCCCTCACATGTTGCTCCGTCCAATTTTCTTCGTCCGCGGTCAAGCAAAGGAGCGGTTCTCGAGGAAATCTCAAAAATCAGTACTTCCCTCGCTTCGCCTTGTCTTCGCCGTCTAGTTTCCTAGTCCTAACGGGGATAACTGGCTGCTCACACCCTCTTCTGCCTTCGTTGACTTGTCTTTTCCCCGCCTGCTAGCGTTGACAAGCACGGTTTCTGTCTGCCTTCCTATCCCTTAGGGCGGAGAAGATATTTTTTTGCGGGCCTCGGGCCCCTGGTTGTCTGGAAAGACGAATGGCCTATACCAAGAGCAAAATCGTCGAAGCGGCGCAGAAGCTTCTGAATCAGGGCAAAGTCCCTCAGGCCATCGCCGAATACCAGCAAATTCTCAAGTTTGAGCCGCGCGATCAGGTCACCCTCATGACCATCGGCGAGCTTTACATCCGCCAGGGCGAAACCTTTCAGGCCATTGACTATTTCGAGCGTCTTGCCCAGATCTTTGTCGGTGACGGTTTTCTCACCAAAGCGATTGCCGTTTACAAACGCATCGCCAAACTCGCTCCAGAAGAGATTCGCCCGCTCGAAAAGCTGGCCGACCTATATGTCCAGCAAGGAGTCATGAGCGAAGCCCGCCCGCTCTTCCTGCAGTTGGCGGAGATTCATCTCAAAAATAACCGCCAGCCAGAAGCCGTCGGTCTACTCAAGAAGCTTCTCCTCGCGGAGCCGGACAATCTGCGCATTCAGATTCGACTCGCCGACCTTTATCAAGCCATGGGGCAATCCCGCGAAGCCGTTGACAGCTACGTATCCGCGGCGCAGCGTGCTCTCGCCCGGGGCGATCAGGCCGAAAGCGAAAAATTGGCCGACAAGGCTCTCAAGATTGACCCGAGTTGCCTCCCTGCCGCCATTGTCAGGGCCCGCTCCTTTTCCTCGCAGGGCCATTTCACCCAGGCCGCCGAGCTCCTCGAACACGTCCCCGACCTGGATAAGGGCGGCGAACAAACCGAACTTCTCCTCGACCTTTATCTGAAAAGCGCAAACTGGGATAAAGCAACCGCTCTCGCTCTCCGCGTCCTGGGAGCCGACAACAAGAATTTTGGTCCAGCTCAAAAAATCGTGGAATCTCTGCTCGAGTCTGGTCAGAGCGACCGCGCCACCGCCATCATCGGTCAGATTCGCATTCCCATGATCGACGCGGGCGAACATGAGGTCATCGGCCGCCTGCAGAATGATCTTGCCGCCAAGCTCCCCGGCAGTATCGAGCCCCTCGAATGGCTCGTCGATTTCTACGGTCGCACCAGCGATTCCTTTCGTCTGCCCGATGCTCTCGCTCACCTGGGCGAGGCTCTCGAGTCGGCTAATGAGCTTGAACGTGCAAAGGCCGTCTTTGAACAGCTTGTCGACCGTCAGCCCGACAGCGAGTCCGCCAAACGCAAACTCGACGGCGTCCTCCGGAAAATGGGCTTGCTGGCCGCGGAACCCGCGCCGGTGGTTCACAGCGAACCTCTCCAAGCGGAAATCCCCAAACCGCCTGCGCCTAAACTTCGCCCCGACGCGCCGGAAAATCTTGCACCCGCTCCAGGCGACAAACCTGGCTCACTTTCCGCTGGCTCCGAGCCTCCGCTTGATGAAGAAACGCAGAGATTTATCGCTCAGTCTCTGACGGACGTCGACCTCTTTGCCAGTTACGGACTTACGCAAAAGGCAATTGGCCTGCTCGAAGCCATTTTGCGCCGCGCTCCTCGTCATATTCCCACGCTCGAGAAGCTTCTAGACTTTGTCCTCGGTGCGGGTGACGACCGTCGTACCGCTGAACTGGCCTCTCAGCTCGAACAGATTCACGTGGACCGCAATGACCAGCGCGGCGCCGAACGCTTCGGTGAGCTCCGTCGCAGGTTCCAGCGTGCTGCCGGGCTCACCGATGCGGAATTGGCGGCCAGTGCCGCTCCTGTTCAGCACGAAGCCCCAGCGACGATCCCGGAAGTTCCGTTGGCGGAACTTGCCGCCGAGCCCGATCCAGTTCTCGAACTGCCTGTGACCGCTGAGGCCGAGCCCGCCTTGGCCGAATTTGACCTCACGGAATCTGCTCCTCCCGAGGCGCCGGAGGCAGTCGCGGCCACCGATGCTTCCCAGCCGGCCGAAGTACAAGAGGTCGACCTCTCCGACGAGTGGGCTTCCATGCTGGATGACATTCATCCCGCTGAACCTGCCGTGAAATTGCCTGCGGCCAAGCCCGCAGCGGAACCGCCCTCGGCTCCTCCCGAGGTGTCTGCCGAGCCAGTAGCCGCCGAAGAATTTTCGATCGAAGAAGAGCCGGTTACCACTCCGGCGGCGGAAACGCACGAGGTAGAATCCTTCGAGCTGCCTGTCGAGGCCGCTGCCGACGAACCAGTTCATCAGGCGGCTCACCAACCGGTTCAGGAATCCGTTCACGAAGAAGAGCTGGACCCCTTTGCAGATATTTCTGCCGAGCTTTCCCTACCTGCAGAGCCGGAACCGGCTCAGCAGGCCGTTGAGCAGCATCACGCGCCTGCCGTGCCGGAACCGTCGCCAGCCGTTCACAAGACGCCGGTGCCTGCTGCCCCTCCTCAACCCCCCGCCGCCGCTCCTCAACCAGAATTCGAGCTTCAACAGGACATCGAGTTGATCCTCGAGCCGGAACCTCTGGTTCCCGCTTACGACCAGAAACCGCCCGACATTCCAATCACCGTTCACGAGCCGGAACCAGAACCGACCCAGGAACCCGAACCTGCTGCCGCCGCGCAGAATTCAGAGGCTGCCTCGCCCGCGGGCGGATTCGCCTCCGACCAGTTTCTTGCGGACCTGGCGAATGAAATCGAACAACTTGGTATTGGCGAACTCTCGCCATCCTTCTCCGAGGCGCCTGCCCATGCCGCTCCCCCTAAAGCGGAGCCCGCGCCAGTCGCTCAGGGTGAATCTGGTCCGCTCAAGGAAGTCTTTGACGAATTCCGCGCTGAGCTCGGCGAAATGGGCGCCGAAGATGAGGATCTCGAAACTCACTACAACCTCGGCATCGCATTCCGCGAGATGGGCCTCGTCGACGAAGCCATCAGCGAATTCCAGAAAGTCGCCAAAGCCACCGACAATGGCAAGCCTTTCCGCTACGTCATGCAATGCTGCACGCTCCTGGGTCTTGCCTTCATGGATAAAGGCCAGCCCGGCATCGCTGCCATCTGGTACGAACGCGCTCTCCACACGCCCGGCATTGAGCCGGAAAGCATCCTCGCATTACGGTATGATTTAGGCGTTGCCTTGGAATCCGCGGGTGAGCCGGCAGCAGCGCTGAAGAGTTTTTCCCAGGTCTACGCGATGAACATCGATTATCGTGACGTCGCTGATCGTATCGCTGCTCTCCAGAAGCCCATCCGTTGAGTCCGGCATTGACGGATGCTTCTCCCTTTCCTATGAACCGTGTTTTTCGCGCAATGCTTGTCGTCGTCTGCTTTGAAATGGGAGCACTGCTGCTCTATCTCCCGTGGTCCGCCTTTTGGGAGCAGAATTTTTTTCTCAGCCACTTTCCTTCGATTATCCACGTGGTTCTTCATCCCGCATTTCGCGGCGCGATCAGTGGTCTCGGCGTGCTGGACATCCTTTTGGCTCTCGGCTTTATTCGTCCTCATCGGGGTTCCGCAAGTGTCCCTCCCCAGTAATTCTCCGCTGCTTTCTTCGTTCTCCCGGATGGGAAAGCCACTGCTTTGTTACGTCACCGATCGCCGGAGCCTGGCGTGCCCTTCTGGCGAGAATTTGATCGAGCCGCTCCTTGCAAAGATCGAAGCCGTTGCGGCCGCCGGAATCCATTGGATTCAAATTCGCGAGAAAGATTTACCTGGAAAGGAAATCGCAGCACTTGCACGCAAAGCGTTGAGCGTGGTTTCAAAACATGCGACGCATGCTAAGCCTCCGGCGCGCGTCCTGGTGAATGATCGACTCGACGTGGCCCTCGCTGAACAATCGGGAGGTGTTCACTTGGGAGAAAACTCGCTGCCCGTCACGGAGGCGAGGCGTTTTTTACGGGCCCCAGGCGCTAACCAACCTCTGCCGCCTGATTTTCTCGTCGGTGTTTCCTGCCACTCGCTCGAAGCCGCCAGATTTGCGGCCGCCGAAGGCGCTGACTACGTTTTCTTCGGGCCCGTCTTCGCAACGCCCTCCAAAGCCGTCTATGGCGCTCCACAAGGTCTTGACTGTCTCGCCGAAGTTTGCCGTGCGGTAAATATTCCCGTCATCGCTATCGGCGGCATCACTCCAACCAACATCGCAAACTGCATGGCCGCGGGAGCCGCAGGCATAGCGGCGATACACCTTTTTCAAGCCGCCGACGATCCTGCCGCCGCGGTGAGCACGATTCGCCGGCAATTTTCCTCGTCCACGTCTCACTCGGCTTAAACGCCCATCAGCCGCCGCAACAATCGAATCTGTCCTGCGTGATAGATGTCGTGAAAGGCCACACCGTACAATGGCTTCAGAAACTTCGCGTCCCGAGGCCTCCGCAGAGCTTTTTCAACCGCCGTTCGCAAGGCCCGATGCTCACGCTCCAGCAATTTCTTATCCTCGCGCCATGCGGCTTCCTTGGCTTTTCCCTTTTCCGGTCGCGGAAAAAAATTTCTGCCCTTCAAAGCAAACGATCCCTTCTTTCCACCTTCAATCAGCCTCCGGACCGCGTATTTCCAATACGCCGCGTGTAACGTCTCTTCCCAGATATTGTGGCGCCCCGCGCCGGGTCGCCACGCCGCCTGTTTCGCTGAAACGCCCCTAATCGCTTGCTTCAGATTCGGACCGTGCCAGGTTTTCTTTTCGTAGCCTTCCTCCAGCAGCTTCAAAATGAGTTCTGAGGTTTTCACTCGAGCCTTTCCCAACTACTCGTTCTCTCTCGCAGCCTCGTTAAGAATCATCGCCAGCCGTACACCGGCCTCGGCGAGGCGCTTCTCAACCACCGGCGCCGCCTTTTCCTGATAAGCCTCGCCGGCAACGATGTTCTGGTGCAGAAGTCTGTCTCCAATGTTGTTGTTATCCGTGCAAGTGTGGACCGCGACGTGCGGCTCGACAGTAATCTTCGGCACTAGATTGCCATACGCCGTACTCTTTGCGTACTCGTGCCCTTCCCATGCCCAATCGTCGACATGAATCCCCGCTTTTTCCCAGCCCTCTATATCCGCCGCAAAAAGCGCGTCAAGCATTTCCGCGTACTCCCCGGGGTCCGCGCCCTCCGCGTCGCGCTCCGGAATTGCGGTATCCCAGATCCCGTGCAAATTCGGTGAATACGAATGATTGTGTTCATGCGGGTTGCGCCGCAAATATTTCAGCGGCACGCAATTTCCGCCCTCATCGGCGTTGGTCGCGGTATGCAGCGGCTGGTGTAAATCCCCCACAAAATGAATCACGTAACGAAGCGCGTCCGCGCGTTTCGCAGCGTCGGCATTCTTGTCCTTCAGGATCGCCAGCTGCTCACGGATGGCCCTCGTCACGCAGTCTTCTCGACCGCAAAATGGTTCCAGCGGTCCCCGCTGTGCCTCACGCGGAATATCAATGTAGTGCCATGGCCCGTTCTTCCGTTCCCCACGCACATCATCGGCCCACGTCGACGCGTCCGCCATCGCGTCGCGCATCGCCCCTCCGCAGTACCGATTCAATTTCGGGTCCATGGGATTCTCGCTCAACAACTTCTGCGCAAGTTGCTTGGCTTCTGGCGTCAAATGCTTCTCCGCAAGCAAGGCCACCGTCTGATGCCCCTTGCATCCCCACGCATCCGCCCGTGGAACCGTCGCAAACATTGCGGCCAATCCGACCACAGAAAAGTAGACAGCCATTCGCCCGCAAAATCTATGTTCTCTTGCTTTAGCGCGCTCAGGCCGGTTTTTCACCAATCGCCTTCCAAGTCACCATTCACTTCCTCACTCGCTTAACCACCGCCCTACGGGCCGCCAGGATTCCGTATGATCGCAAATCACGCGTAGCGCCGCCGTAATGGGAATCGCCAGGATCAACCCCATACCGCCCCACACCCAGCCCCAAAAAAGTAGAGCCACGGTGATCGCCAGGGCATTCAGCCGCACCCGTTTGCCCACTATCTTCGGCGCTACCAGGTTCAACGCTAGGATGTGAATCGTCATCAGCCCGCCCGCAATCAGCGCGAACTGCGCAAACGTTCTCCCTTTCGCAAGTGCAATCACAAACGCGGGCAGCCACGCCACCACCGCCCCGATGTAGGGCACCATATTCAATATTCCGGACGCTATTCCCGTCAGGATCGGATAGTCGAGCCCAAGAAACCAGAAAAACAGGCTGCTCGCCACGATCACCAGCAACGTCAGCAACGTCATCCCCGCCAAGTAGTCGCGCAGCACCGCCCGCAAATCTTCGAGCGTCTCTTTCACCTGCGTTCGTTTCGACGCCGGAAACAGTTGCAGCGTCCCGTGCCACAACTCTCGTTTTCCAGCCAGCATGAAAAACACCAGGAACGGCACAAACGTGACTTCTAGAAATAACGCGTACAGCGAACCAATACCGCGGAATAACATCGTCCGCACGATCTGTCCTTCTGGACGTTCCGCTCCCTGAGCCGGCGCTGTGCTCGGAGCAATCTCCGAAACTTGCACTTCGATGCCCCGTATCTTCGATTCGACCGTCCCCGCTGCCTGCTTCAGAAGCGCACCGTACTTCGGCCAATTGGCAGCGAAATCTTCGGCTCGCGTCTCCAGCCCATAGCCCGCCGCAATGAGCACCGCGATTAACAGGAGCACCATGATCATCGCCCCAACCGTCCGCGGAACCCGCACTCTTTCCATCATCTCCACCGCGGGATCCAGAAAATAGGCGAGCAGAATGGACAGCAGCATCGTAATGACGACGCCCGCCGCGTAATAAAAGAACAGCAGGACAATCGCTGCCCCAAGCAGCCGCAGGCTGACATTGGAGACTGAAAGTAATACCTGTGTTTCTTGCTGTTCGTTCTCGGGCACGGTGGCTCTCCGTTCCCATCACGTTAACATACTCATGCAACCGGTTGAGGGCAGGGAAAACCGCCCTTTGCGTATTTCTACTGGTCTCTTCTCGCTGTCCCGACCTGCCATTCTTTCCATTCCCTGTTTACCGAGGCGAACGTCCGCATCATGGCCCCCGCGAGACCTTTCTTGTCCCTATGCTAGACTTTATTGCGCCCCGCCATTCAGGAATTGGCCGCGCCTCTCTCATGCCCAAAGAACTTTTCGGAACCGACGGCATTCGCGGCGTTCCCGGCACCCCCCCGCTCGACGACGCCACTCTCTTTGCCACCGGCCGCTCTCTCGCCTCCTACCTCCTTCGCCACCATTCCGCCGCTCACGTTCTCATCGGCATGGACACGCGCGAATCCGGCCCACACATCGCCGCTCTTCTCGCGGCTGGTCTCGCGCAAGGCGGTGGTTCGGTAGCTTTCGCGGGCATAATCACCACTCCAGGCGTCGCCTGCCTCGTCCGTCAAAATGATTTTCAAGCCGGCGTTGTAATTTCCGCTTCGCACAATCCCTATCACGACAATGGCGTGAAACTCTTCTCTCACGCGGGCATGAAGTTTCCCGATTCAGTCGAAGTAGAGCTGGAAGCTGACATCTTCAAGCACCGCAACGACGCGCCCCAGAAAAATTCTCCTCTTCCGGTTGCGGATGACTCTCTCGACGCCGAATATCTGGACTTTCTCCGCCGCCGCATCATTCCCGGCGCCAACCTCTCCGGTTTCCGTATCCTTCTGGACTGTGCCAACGGCGCCGCCTACAAGCTCGGCCCCGAACTCTTCCGTGCCCTCGGCGCCAACGTTATCTCCATGGGCGTCTCCCCCGATGGCCGCAACATCAACGCAGGATGCGGCTCACTGCATCTCGAAGGTTTGCAGAAACGAATGGCAACCGAGCGCGCTCAGCTCGGCGTCGCCTTCGACGGCGATGCCGACCGCGCCCTCTTCGTGTGCGAGACTGGAAAAATCATCAATGGCGACGGCGTTCTCTTGGCCGTCGCCCGTTACCTGAAGTCCCAGGACAAGCTCAAAGGCAATCGCGTCGTCGCCACGTCCATGTCCAATCTCGGCCTCGAACGCGTCCTCGCCCGCGAAGGCATCACTCTCGCCCGCGCCTCCGTCGGTGATCGTTACGTCCTCGAAGAGATGCTCCGCAGCGGCAACGTGATCGGCGGCGAACAATCGGGCCATGTCATCTTCCTCGAAGACAGTCCCGCCGGCGACGGTCTCCTCACTGCCGTAAAAATCGCTTCGCTAGTCTCTATGCACGGCAAAATGGAATCTCTCGTCGAGGGCCTCAAGGACTACCCGCAAATCATCGTCAATGTAAAAGTAAAATCCAAGCCCCCGCTCGAAACTCTTCCGCAAGTCTCCCGTGCCCTCGCGGAAGCCCAATCCGCCCTTGGCGATAACGGCCGCGTAGTCCTTCGCTATTCCGGCACCGAGCAGTTAGCCCGCGTCATGGTCGAAGCCGAACACGATCACGACGTCCAGCGCTTCAGTCAATCCTTAGCCAACGCCCTCCGCTCCGAAATCGGTGCGTAGGACAGGCACTCTTTCCAGTTTTATTTACTGACTTTTGCCGCAACACATCCGCCCGTATAAATCGTTTCCTCGGACCTCGCCGCTAGGCCGGCTTTGTCCTCTGCATAAATAGGGGCGGCTCATCCCCGCTCGGGCCCCAACTCGCAGGCACCGCCACGTCCAGCAGGCGCAGGTACACGCTGAACTGCCCGCGGTGTTGATACCAGTGGCTCAGCATCACGTCTCGCAAAAACTCTCCCCGGGGCTGCGACATCACGTCTTTCCCATCGGCAACTAGTCGCCACATCTCCGTCATGGCCGCGTCATCGAACTTGGGCAAAAGGTTTCGCACCACGCCAATGCTCTCCTCCAGCTTGTCCAGAATTTCCTTCTGGCTCGCCGGCTGCGGAAGATTTGCAAACTTGGGAGCTTCTGCCGGATTATTCTGCGCAAAGCGCACAACTCCTCCCGGCACCATCGCCAAATGAAAAGCAAGCTGCCCCGCGCTCATGGATTTCAAATGCGGCTTCCAGCTCAATTTATCTTCTGGCAGACGCTCCAAAAATCTCCGCGTGATCGGCGCTTGCACCTCAAACTCCCTGAGCAACGATTCTGCAATCGACATGTTCTTTCTCCTTTTCCCGCCGGTCGCTCCAGCCGTCCTCGAATGCAATAGCTCTGGTCCCTGTTCAAGTCCCTGTTCAAATCGTGCCCGCCCTCACGATATGCCCGCCCCTGTTCGGTCCCTTCCGCGCCCGTTCTGGAAAATACTTCGCCGCAATCTCAGCCGGCCCCAAATCCTCCACCTCGCGAAATCCAATCCCCATCAACCGCTCCCGCAACTTGTCCGCCTCAAAATAACTTACCCAAGCCTCCCCAGCCGCTTCCACTCGCGCCGCCCGCGCATCATGAAGTGCCCGCATCTCCGCGGAAAGCGTTTCCGGCGGATCGCTGTAATCAAACACCACATGCGCTCCGCCGCCCACTCCGGCAATAAATCCGAGCGTTGCCCAAATAGCCTCTCCGCTCAGATACGGAACAACTCCCAGCCACGTGAAAAAAGTCTGCGCCGAAGGATCAAATCCAGCCGCCGCCAACCCCGCATGCAAACTCTGTCTCTCAAAATCGACCGGCGCAAACGTCAACCAGCCAGGCACGGTAATCTCCGCCTCAGCAAGCCGCCCACGTTTCCACTCCTGCGTAGCCGGATAATCCACCTCAAAAATCCTCAGCTTTTCCCCAAATGGCGAGCGGTACGCAAACGTGTCGAGCCCCGCCCCCAGCACCACCAGCTGGCGCACTCCGCCTCTCACTGCCGCGGCCAACGCATCTTCCGCAAACCTCGTCCGCACCGCAATAAACATCCGCATCAACCGCCGCGTCGGCTGCTCCTCCGCCTCGCGTACCACAGTCTCCGCATCCCCTCCCAAAATCGCCACAGCCAGGGGATCCGCAAAAATGGCTCCGCGCTCCAAAACCTGGTGCGCAGCACGATGTCCCGCCGCGGCAAATGCAGTCCGGCTTGGTTTTCCCGTTTGCACCCCCAAAGTTTATCAAAGGCCGTTCAAGTTCCAGGTTCGGATAGCACCGATTTATGGAGAGTCTTTGAAGAGCGCACCCGCCGGGCGCCTTTACCGCGCGTCGTTATGATTTCGCAGGATTTTATCTAGGTAACAGGCCCTGGGGGAATTGTCTAAAAGCTTAGGTTTTTCTGTCTATGATTGGGTGCAATCTCAAGCGGACAGAAATCCCATCCGCGGAGGGGCCCCCATGGTTTTCCGAAACACTCGTCTTTCTCTCCGATTCATCGCAAGCGCATTCTATTTCTTTGCTCTCGCCTGCTCTCCGCTCGCGGCCCAGCAAGCCGGCGTCCTGCTCGCCTATGGAAGACCGCGCTCGGACACCAGCCACGAGTACAAAACAGTCTGGGTCGTCTTTTCTCCCGCGGAAGCTCATATAGTCGCCACCGTTCCCGATGTGATTGTTCCTCGTTCGACAGGTTTTTGGCGCCTTGGAGATGCAAGAGTTTGTGATTACCAGCGCGATGGCTGGGGCACGACTCATGAAGTCATTTGGCAGACTCCCATCGAAAAAGCACCGCTCCTTGAGGAAGGCCTGCCTTGTAAGAACGAGGACGATGAAACTGCAAACACTGAAAACACCGACAACAGCGCTCCGACGCCGGCTTCCGATTCGTCCCTCAATGCATGCACCCACGAGTCCGCGTGGCTCCTTTTTGTCTCTCCCTCTTATATTTCGGAAGAATTCAACAGCAATCAGGCCGACTGCGACGGTCGCGGGGGGCATGCTGTAACCCGTAACGAGGTGCGCACCTTCGACACAGACGTACCTCTCAGCCTCGATGAATTCTTTAGCGCGCAAGCCGCGAAGGCCTACCGCGTCGCCGCCAGGAAGGGTTTTGTGGAAGTTACCAAAGACTATAATTGCCCCGAGCTCGATCCTCGACAATATGACTTGAAAAGCTGGGCCATCCTGCATGACCGAGGGGCATGGTCACCTGCTGCTTCGCTTGATCAGATACAAGGAGAATGCGCTTTTAGCCATCGGATGGACCTCCCGCTCCCGAAAAGCGTGACGGGCGAGACTTCGAAAGCGTCTTTATGGCCTGCTTTTTCCGCCGCAGTCCCGCACCTAACCGATTTCTACCTTTCCCCGCTCGGCGATTACGCCATCCTCATAACAAATCCGAAAAATGCTGACTATCATGTCTATGCCTATTCCGTCCAAGCCGGCGCGCTCGGCAAACGCCTCGCGGAGATCACCTGGGATTCCTACAACTCCTACGTCTTCATCATGGCCCAGTGGTCCACCGGCAAATACGTCCAGCAATGGACCGACACGATCCAGAAGATTAACGACCATCCACTCCCCGCCCCGGTTGTGAAGCCCGAGGAGCCGGGCACAGGCAAATCGGCTCCACGTTAATCAGAGAACTTCGCGCCTTCTGGCCCAATTTCCATAGCCTAACAACGATGGCCTTCCCCTCTGTGCTGCTTTGCGCCTCCGCGCCTCAGTTTTTTTCCTTCCTTAGGAACTTTTCCTCTTATCGCGACATTACCTAAGGGAAGGAGCAATCGTAGGGTCATCCTTTTTACCCTAAGCGACGCAAAGGGCTGAGGTAGGCCGCTCGGCCCAGGCGAATACCAATGCAAGACGCACTCCCAGCTCTCGTTCTAAACTCGGAGGCACTCGCACGCCACGCCATGAACGACACACCCGCCAACCCCGCCACAACCGATGAGCAGCTGATGCTCGCCTTTACCCTCGGCTCTTCCGACGCCTTCACAGAACTCTTCCGCCGCTACAAACAACCCATTTACGCCTTCTTCCGCCGCCGCGTCACCGACCCCGCTCATGCCGAGGAGTTTACGCAGGAAACCTTCCTTGCACTCCTTAAAGCTGCCTCTCGCTACCAGCCGCGTGCTCTCTTCCGCACTTATCTCTACAGCATCGGCTTCAAAATCCTCCGCGCTCACCGTCGCAAAACTATTTTCCGCGCCATGTTCTCCGCGCATCCTTCTACAATCCCCGATCCCGCCAAACACGACGCCACCGAATCCGGCCTCTGGGTCCGCCGCGCCGTCGAAAAACTCGACCCCATCGACCGGGAAGTTCTCCTCCTCCGCGAATTCGAGCAACTCAGCTATACCGAAATCGCCGATCTCCTCCAGCTCCCCCTCAACACGGTTCGTTCCCGCCTCTTCCGCGCCCGCACCGCTCTCCGCGATCTGCTTGAGCCGCCAGCTTCCGCAGTTGCCGAATCCTCAGCCCCGAATTCTCTCGAGCGTGCCACGCAAAACCCAGCACCGGCGGCCGCGCCAATCATCCATTCAAAAAGGAACCCCGCATGAGCGCCACAACGCATCCTGTTTCTCCCGAAGAAATCATGGCTCTCCTCGACGGCCAACTCCCTACCGGCCGGGCACAAACCCTTTCCGCGCACATCGAAACCTGCCCCGCTTGTCGCGGGCTGTTTCAGGACTTTCAGAAAACAAAATACAACGTAGCTCTGTGGCAGGTAGCGTCGCCGCCGGAAAGAATGAATGCTCGAATAGAGTCCGCCGCTGCCAAGAATTCCACGCTATCGAGCGCTTCGCTCCCTGCTCCACTTCAACTCCCGCGCCGGTTGTCGCGGAAACAGTGGATGTTCGGATTAGGACTCACTGCGGCAGCAATGCTGGTTGTTTTCTCGGTCGCTTCGCCGGATCGCCTTCGTTCCCGCATGGCTTCCTCTAGGGCCGTCGATTATGTCCAAACCATGAAGGAGAAGGTTAAAGCCCGCGAACAGACTAAGGCCGAGCGTCAAGTGTCGAACGACACGGGTTATGCTGTGCCTGCCAACGTCCAAACGGAGTCTGAGCCAAGCACGGCCGCCGATTCAAACGGCCCTTTGAGCGGACGTGGTGATCACATCCAGGCCTCCTCGTACCGCGATGGCCAGCCCATCTCCGATCAACAATCCCACGTCACATCGGGCCCCATGATTGCCCGAACCGTCTCGCTCACGATTCTCGTGAAAGACTTCGACGCTTCGCGCAATTCGCTTGACGCCATCTTGGCGCGGCATAACGGCTACTCTGCAAATCTCAGTGTGAGCACTCCGCAAGGCTCCGCTCGCTCCCTGCAAGCCTCGCTGCGTGTGCCCGCTCCGCAGCTCGCCGCTGCCTTCGCCGAGCTAAAATCTCTAGGCCACGTCGAAACCGAAAACCAAACCGGTGAAGAAGTCTCCCAGCAGCATGCCGACCTCGTCGCCCGCCTCAAAAACTCCCGCGAAACCGAACAGCGCCTCCAGGCCATCCTCACGCAGCGCACCGGGAAAATCAGCGACGTCCTCGAAGTCGAACAGGAAATCGCACGGGTCCGCGGCGAAACTGAGCAAATGGAAGCGGAACAAAAAAACCTCGAGCACCGCGTCGACTTCGCCACCATCGACCTCAACCTCTCCGAGGAATACAAAGCCAAACTGGATTCCGCAACCCCGTCCATCTCCACCAAACTCCACAACGCCTTGGTCAACGGCTATCGTAACGTCGCGGACACTCTGCTTGGGCTGGTTCTCTTTTTCGCCGAATATGGGCCAATCCTGGTTTTCTGGGCACTCTTGCTCTTTATTCCTGCATGGCTAGTCTGGCGCCGCTGGCGTCACGCCACCGCAGCAATCTGAAACGTGGAGTACGGGAGCCTTTGTCCCGCTTGTTTGCCTCTGACGATTCGAAGCCTGCACGGACCAGAGATGGCGCGCACTTTTCACCAGAGTCATTCTAACCGGAGCAATTTGCCTGATTCACGCGCTCCTGAAACACATGAACCGTGGACGTTAACGATTTTCCTCTCCAACCATCAATCATCGGTTTTTTCGATTCCAAGCTCCCAAAGAATGTAGGCCGCGTTGCCAGTTCTGTGAGATTTTGTAGAAATTTTTCGCCTTCTTCCCTTCCTAAACCCGAAAAGTTCCCGTAAACACTTTTAAATCAAACACCTCTAAGGTAGTAGACTTTCCGCCCCACGCTGGCACGACTATTGCTCTCTTCCTCTGCAACTTACAAGATTGGCTTCCCGGGGTGGCCGGCACCGATCCTCGACTCGGTTCCGGTTTTTTGGGGGGTCAGTTCGATAAAGGGGGCTTGCACCAGCCCCCTTTTTCATTCGGCTTTTGTGGTGGGTGCCAGTGGGGAATTTTCGCTTCCCGCGAGTGTGACTTCAAAGTGGCTAGGTAAAAGGGCCTGAGAACCTCAGGCCCTTTTTTATTGCCCACGATCCCTTGCAGAGGGCGAATCGCCCCGACGAAGCTTTGCGCGCTCCCCACCGTTCAGGGATTGCACTTTCAACTCTTAACTTTCGACGGTGAACCAAAAAAATGAGCGGCCGGTGGGGGGACCGGCCGCTCGGGCGTGGGGGATGGAGGGTACCGTAACCTGAACCTGGTTCCGTGCTTCAGGCCGTCGAGCTGCGCTCGCGAGCAGCAGAACGGCATTCAGGAGTAATCACTCCAGAAGCGGCAACCAGCTCCCGATTACATTTCCAATTCTGCTCTTGATCACTGTCCCCGTCGATAGAACGGCGGATTCATTCTCTCCAGTACTATCAGCCATTCTTCCCGCCCTCGTTTTAGTACCACCGTACTTTACGTTTCCGTCCGCTTCCCTCTTTCAACCGCTTTGTATTCATAAAGATTCCTACACCGCCGCCGATAGGCGTAGTGGGCCTCTGCCCTGAGGGGAGCGTGTGCCCACGAACTTATGCATCCGAAACGCCGCAGCGGCCGCATCGCCAAAGAGCTCCGCATCCTGCTCATGGGCACCGACACCACAGGGACGGTCTTTTCCGAAGCCACCAAAACGGTCGTCCTGAGCCGCCATGGCGCCGGCATCCTCTCAAAATACCGCTTTGCTCCCGACGAAGTCCTAAGCATCCGCCTCCCGGACACCGACAAAGAAGCGGAAATCCGCCTGGTCGGCCAGATTGGCGGCGAACGAGGCCGCTATGTTTACGGCGTTGCCTTCGTGGATCAGGACACGCCATTCTGGCCAATGGAATTTCCTCTCCCCGAAACGGTCCAGCAAGTCAGCGAGCGCAGGACCCTAGAATGCATCGCCTGCCAGAACCGCCAGATCGTCGAGCAGGGCGAGATCGAAGAAGACGTCTACTCCGTTAACGGATATATCCTTCGCTATTGCGACTCGTGTGGGATGTCAACCCAATGGAAAAAAGCGGTTGGCGAGCGCCTTCCATCGCCCATCGCAAAATCCAAGCAGCCAGCGCAGACTCCGGCATCCACAGCCAATCCTCTCACGGCCTCTCCGCAGACTGCGGAACGAGGCACTGCGCCCGCGCAGGCAAATCCAGTGACGCCTGCTCCGTCGTATGCCAATTCCTTTGCACCCTCATTTGACGGCCCATCCGCGGGTCTTTCCGACGTAGTCTTCGAGTCCACCGAGGATTCAGCAACCGCGTCTTCGGGATCAGCCTACATCGGCACACCCGTTTCAGATCTTGTCGGGACCGACTCGATGGTTTTTTCCGCTACGTCATCGCCAGATTTCTCTTCTGCGCCGAATATCCAAGCGTCCGTGCCAGCGGCGCGCACGGCGGCGGCTGTCGTCACCCCGCCCGCTCCTGCGCCTTCCCTCGACAGCAACCCGAAGAAGGTGGACATACGCACGCTCGATGCAAGCGGCAAGCCTGTGAATCGGCGCCGTCACATACGCATCCGCGTCAACTTCACTGCCTGCGTACGCCAGGGTGAGCTCGAAGAAGAAATCGTCGAGTGCGAAAACGTATCCAAGGGCGGCGTCTGCTTCCACAGCCGCAAAAGTTACCAGGCCAATTCCACAATCGATATCGCCGCGCCATTTACCAAGGGCGAGCCTGCACTATTCGTCAAAGCCGAAATCAAACGCGTCGAATCACTCGCGGGCGGCAAGATCTTCCGCTACGGCGTCGAGTACGCACGCAACAACTAGAGATTTAGCAGGATTCTTTGGAGCAAAGTCACCGCTCCGTGGAGCTGCGTTTGTTCGGTCGCAGGCAGGGAGTCCAAAGCCTTCGCTAGGGAGGCGACGCGGCGCTGGCGGCCCTCCCACATAAGGGTCACGCCCAGAGGCGTGGCTTCCAGCCGGATGCGGCGGCCGTCTTCGGTAGCTTGGCGGCGCGCCAGCCCAGACCTCTCCAGACCGGCGACAATGCGGCTCATTGTCGGTGGGCGGACTTGTTCTGCGCCGGCAAGTTCGCCGAGTGACTTTGGTCCTCCAAAGACGAGGACAGAAAGCGCCGAAAGCTGCGCCGGACCGATGCCGCTTTCGATATCGCGGACACGCAGCCGGCGAAGGAGATGAATAGCGGCAGAGTGGAGCTGATCGGCGAGGCCGGTGGAAGGCGAGACGGGGTTTGGAGCGGCAGGCGTGGCGGAGCGATGAGTCTGCGGCAGGCTCTTGCGCGGCGTTTTTTTGCGCTTGACAGGGGCCATGGAATTTAGTTAGCTATGCTAACTAAATTCTCTCGGGAGGTCAAGCACTATGAGCGCCGCGACGGCAGGACTCGGGATTCAAAACATCGGGCAGATTTCGATCATCGTGAAGGATGTGGAACGGGCCACCGCGTTTTACCGTGACGTTCTGGGCCTGCCGCTGCTGTTCACGGTGCCTGGCATGGCGTTTTTCGATTGCGGCGGCGTGCGCCTGATGCTGGGCACGGCGTCGTCGCCGGAATATGACCATCCCAGCTCGATCTTCTACTTCCGCGTGCCGGAAATTCAAGCCGGGCATGCGCGACTGGTGGAGCATGGGGTGGAAATCCTCGCGCCGCCGCGTCTGATCGCGCCGATGCCCTCGCACGATTTGTGGATGACCGCTTTCCGGGACTCAGAAGGAAACATCCACCAACTGATGAGCGAAGTGCCGCGTGCTGTTTAGGAGTTTGCGGATTTTCGGTTCCTTTAAACAAACCAAGCCCCGCGTGAGTTAGCTCTCTTCTTTTTGTTTTTCTAAGCGATTGCGGACTCCGCTAGTTGCCGGCCGTGTCCGCGTCATCATCAGCAGAGCCGATGCCGGCGCGGGCGATGAGTCTGCGCAGGGCTTCCTCGCCCCCGGCTCCGCGCTGCGTTCCAGCAATATTCCCGTCGCGATCAATCACCACATAAATGGGATAGACGGTGGCCTGATACATGGCGGCCAGATTGGTGTCTTCCATCAGCACAATCTTGCAATTCCGCGGATGCTGTTCGAGATATTTCTTGACGGTCTTTTTTGATTCGCCGACGTCAATGGCAAGCAGAACCAAACCCTTGGGACCAAGTTCCTGCCCGATTTTGTCGACAAAGGCTGCCTCGTTGGCACAATAGCCGCACCATGTTGCCCAGAATTCCAGCAAAACGATTTTTCCTTTGACGGAAGCGTTGGAGAATTTCTCGCCAGAAGTGGTTACGGCGGTAAACCGCGGCGCGGGCTCTTTATCATTTGACGCGGCCAACAAACAGGAAGCCGCGAGGAAAACCAGGCAAGGGATTACTCCCCGCCGGAGGGTGGCCAGGGCCAACATTCCAAGGAATGTACATCTTCAGCGCACGCCCGTCAATTGATTCGTTGGTATCGTTTCTGGCGGGTGCCCGGCGCATTGCAGTGAACAATAATGGGGTCCCCTCCCCTGGGTTTTCGCAAGCGTTCATTCTAAAGGGAGATAAAGTCATTTGTTTTGATACGGATTCACAAGTGTTCATTCCAAATGATTTATCGCAGTCATCATTCGATGGACGGCGGCGCTTACTCGCTGGCGAATCCAGGACGCCATCGAAAGAGGGGCGCCGGAACATAGGTCGAGATAATTTCTCGGGGGACATCCCGAGGAGGGGCGATCTCGAACCTAAATTTATGGAAGAAAATGTGAGTTAGTCGCCTAGCGTAAAATTGTTTCGCCGCCGCGGCCCTGCATTGCTCTAGGGCAGCGGCGGCGAGTTAAGCATCAGCACAGCCAAGCCAACGGCTCGGGCCTGGGTGCAGAGTCCTCGTCAGGACTTGTCAAGAAATGCGGAGCTTCGTGGTGTGCCCAACGGTGACCGCAACCTGTTCCTGATAGAGAACTTGGCCGTCGGCATCGCGCAGCTCGATATTGTGTTCACCGGGTCGAAGGGCGAATTTCGAGGTGTCCCTGATTCTAGCGGCAAAACCGCCATCGATGAACACCTGATCGTCCTTCATGTGGTGAGTTTCGAGCTTGATTTCACCGTAGTTCGCAGCCATGTAATACGACGGGTAGGGGTAATAGCCGTAGTATGGATAGAAGGGACCAAAATAGAGTCCCGGTCCCGCGACCACGAAGCCTCCCCTGAACCTCTGTGCCGAGGCTGTGGGCGCCATACCAAGGAGAAGCCCTCCCGCCATGGCGCATGCCAATGCAATCGAAAGTACGCTAAAAGTTTTGCGCATTGTCAGGTCCTCCTATGTATGAAACACGGAGGGGGCGGACTGGTTGCGGAAGATTTGATGGAGTACTAGGACGGACCGTACAAATCGCGGGGCAGGCTCTGGTGCTCCAAGCTGATGCTCGTTACCGCGAATGCCAGGGAGCTTGGGAGGGTTGGGGACAGGGTAGTTTGCGAAGGGCCGCTGTAGCAGGAGGGAATACACCGTATTCTCTCGTATTACGGAGGCCGATTTAGGAGCGCGCTCAAGACGATTAGTTTTCGGATGCCGTCGGACACGGTGGAGTCGCTCGACGGGCTGGCCGAGAGCATGGACCGGGATCGCAGTGACGTGCTGAACGAGGCGGTGGAAAATTATCTGCTGCTCAATGAACATCACAGCAAGCTGATCAAGAAAGGGCTGCGGGCAGCGGCGGAAGGAAAACTGGTTTCGCACGCCGAAGTCAAGAAAATGATCAGCAAGATGGGCCGTTCCAAGTTGCTCCGAGCAAATGCTCATCCGGTGGAGCACACCCGCCACGCAACAATGGGCCGCCGCGCACGAGTACATCGCGGCCGATGACGAAGCCGCTGCCAATCGAATTACGCACCACATTTGGGACTCCGTGGATATCCTGGCGCGCCACCCGTTTGCCGGGCGCAACGGACGCTTGGCCGGAACGAGGGAGCTGGTCACTTCGGGGACGCCGTTCGTCGTTGCCTGCCGGATAGAAAAGAAGGAAGTACGGATTCTGGCGGTGCTTCACGCCGCGCGGGAGTGGCCGGAGGAATTTGAGTCGGTTTGGCACCGTCCGAAAAAATCAGGATGCATACGTCGTGCGGGGTTTCTTAAGCAGGGTATTCCGAGATTACTTCCCCTTTCTCCCGAGCTCCCATTGGATGGTGCTGCCGATGGCGAAACCAGGGATTAGCGAATATTGCCCGGTCGGCAGAGTCCATTGGTTGGCAAGTGTTCCTTGCACGAAAAGACTCCAGCGGTCTTCGATGATGTCCACGGAGATCTGAGCGCCGGGAGTAAGTTGGAATGCCCCGCTAAGCGGCGAGAGGTTGACGGAGCCCACAGCCTGCAAAAACAAAGCGGAATGAAACCGGCCTGAGGCCCACGGATCAGCAAAGCTTGCGCTGGCCTGCAGCTGAAGCGAGTACTTGGGGTCCGTGGCCGTATTGCGCGAGTTGAAAAGGAACTGGGGCGCGAGACCGAACTCCCCGTGCGGCCCGTCGGCTGCGGTTCGATAGACGAAACCGACGGAGATGACTCCGGAGGAGATGGTGCCAGGCGCGGGACCGGTCCCGGGATTTGGAAACACCAGGGGCGGCAAGTTTACCTGTTGCTGCGGCTGGACCTGAAACAACCAATGGGATTTTGCCGGAGCGGCTGCGGCCCCCGCAGAAATACCGGAACTCGAGACAGAAGACGGAAATAACGGCCGGGGAATAACGGTGTCACCATCGGTGATAAACAGATCGGGATCCAGGTGCAGCTTGCCCACGCCAAAGGAAGCAGCGCGCGGCCGATAGCCAGAATTAAAATTCCGGCTGATGGTTCCGGAGATCACGACGACGCGAGTGGCCAAGGCGCGGCGAGTTTCGTCGCCGACTTTCCCGTCCTTCCCCTTCAAACGAAACTGTCGCTGGAAGAAAAGAACCGCGTCAAACGTAGCCTGGTCGTAGACACCGGTTTCCGGAATGTGCTTGTAGCGTTTGCCAAGCGCTGCGTTCAGAGTGGCTTGCACCTGGCGGACGTCCTCTCCTTTGCTTCCGAGCAGCAATACCGGCAATTTCGATTGGGCCTGGACTGGAATTGGATGTGGGTTTGACATGTTTCTCCTCCGACTGCGAGTGGCGTTCCGGGGGCCTTGGGCGCGGCTGAGGGTCGCGCCGCCTTTGTGACGGTGGTGATGTTACCTGCGGGTTCGTTTCAACGGATATCTTCTCCTGGTGAACTGCGTATCCATTCCTGCTGAACCGTGGGGGAGTACAAAGCTGCCGAGCTTGTCTCCTCGCAACGAAGGTCAGAGCAAGCGGTAGTACCCGGGAGAGAAGAATGCGAGGAGGCCGGGGGCCGTCGAAGGCGGGGGTGGGAAGAGGCAGGAGGATCAATCGGGATCGTTGATCAGGTGGGTATAGGAGTCCAGGGAGGGGAAGTCGGGATTACTGGTGGCGAGTGGCGAGTGAAGAAAAAGGCGGGGAAAAGGATAACGCAGAGGCGCAGAGTTAACAGAGATTCGCAGAGAAGAAGAGACGGATTGCGGTATTCTGCTAAACCTGAGGGACTTCAAGAACAGTTTGTTAGGCTAACGCGATGCATGACTTAAATTATTTTCGGGATCACTTGGATGTGTTTGCGGAGATGGCGGAGAAGCGGGGTACGCCGCTGCATTTGGATGCGTTTCGCGTTTTGGATGCGCAGCGGCGGGAGTTGATTACCGCGACGGAGGCCTTGAAGGCGCAGCGGAATAAGGCTAGTGAGGAGATTGCGCGGCGAAAGAAGGCGAAAGAGGACGCGGACGCTTTGATTGGCGAGATGAAGAAAGTCGGGGAGACGATCAAGGCGAATGACGAGCGGATTGCGCAGCTGAACGCAACGCAGAGCGAGTTGATGCTGACGATTCCGAATGTGCCACACGACTCGGTGCCGGTGGGGCATAGCGCGGAAGAAAATGTGGAGGTACGGCGATGGGGCGCGGCGCCGAAAATGGATTTTGCGCCGAAGCCGCATTGGGAAGTGGGCGAGCGTGCGGGAATTTTGGATACTGGCGTGGCGGCGAAGATTACCGGAGCGCGCTTTGCGGTTTATAAAGGATGGGGAGCGCGACTGGAACGGGCGCTGGCGAACTTTTTTCTGGATGTACACACGCGAGAGCATGGGTACACGGAGATTCTGCCGCCGTTTTTGGTGAACACGGCGTCGCTCACGGGAGCGGGGCAGTTGCCGAAGTTTGCTGCGGACCTTTTTCGCATTGAAAACACGGATTTTTGGCTGACGCCGACGTCTGAGGTGGAGCTGCACAATTTGCACCGCGACGAGACGCTCCCCGAAGAGCAATTGCCGATTCACGTGACGGCGTGGACGGCATGCTTCCGAAGCGAAGCGGGCGCGGCGGGGAAAGATACGCGCGGGATTTTGCGGCAGCATCAGTTTCAGAAAGTGGAGCTATTCAAATTTACGCATCCCGAAAAAAGCTACCAAGAGCACGAGGCCCTGGTGCGCAACGCGGAGACAATTTTGCAGAAGCTCGGGCTGCATTACCGGACGATGCTGCTATGCACGGGCGATATGGGATTTGCGTCGGCGAAAACGTACGACCTCGAGGTGTGGCTGCCGGCAAGCGGGGAGTTTCGCGAGATTTCTTCCTGTTCGAATTGCGAGGCGTTCCAGGCGCGGCGCGCGGGGATTCGGTTTAAGCCGAAAGGCGGCGGGAAAAGCGATTTTGTTCACACGCTGAATGGGTCGGGGCTGGCTGTAGGGCGGACGTGGATCGCGGTGGTGGAGAATTACCAGCAAGCGGATGGGTCCATTGTAGTGCCGGAGGTTTTGCGGCCGTATATGGGGATTGCTAAGATCCCTGCGGGCGGGTAGGCTTGAAACCGGGGCCCGGGCGGGCTCGGGAGCGGACGACCTGGTATATCCCGCCCCATAGCTGTAAATTACAGATATCATTACAGTTAGCCTGGAATTATTCTTGATGGAGGACTTCTCGGCTAGCCTTTTTCGTCGCCTAACTTATTGAAAGTACAGCTTTTTGTTTGACTCTGCCTTTTCGCCTTGCATACACTCGCCTCAGTACGATGTTGCGGTCAGCATAAGGGACCCCGGGGGATTCGCGGTTCGTTTTAAGAGAAGTCACCGCGAACGCGGGATTGCCGGTCGTTACCTCTCGGCGACGCCGGGTTATGGAACGGGAAGAATCAATGGAATTTCTGATGCGCATCGTCAAGTATTTGTTCTGGCTGCTAGTCGTTTCGTGGAGTGTGGCGCTCTTGCGGCGCGTGCTTGTATGGATGGTGCGCGGAGTGACGACGCCGGGCCAGCCGAGCGATGCCGCGGGTGCCGCGGGTTCGGGTGCCAGCGGCCATACGCAGGGCGGGTTAGCGCCAAGGCGGTTGGTGCGCGACCCGGTTTGCGGGATGCATGTGGCGGAGGAGCTATCCATTCCGCTGCGAGAAGGCGGAGAAATAGTGCATTTTTGCTCCATGGCTTGCCGCGACAAGCATGCGAGCAAAGTACAACGGATGGCGGCAAACGCTTGATGGATTTTCTTACCCGGGCAGCCGTACATTTTAATTTTCAAAGATTTTTTGGCAGACGATAAGACAGATGTCGAGATAGAAGTGTAGAAGAAAGGACCGAAACTCGATGGCCACGGTCGTAAAGCCCACAGGGCCGCTCAGACAGATTGGCGCACCGCCGATGGTGCCGCGAATCGCTCCGCGCGAAGATCTAAACCCGTTTCGCATCGCGCAGATTCAGTTTGATATGGCGGCGGAGTTTTTGAAGCTGGAGCCGGGGTTGCGGCAGATTCTGCGGACGCCGAAGCGCGTGCTGGAAGTTTCTATTCCCACGAAGATGGACAACGGGCAAGTGAAAGTCCACACCGGGTTCCGCGTGCAACACAATATTTCGCGTGGGCCGGGCAAGGGCGGTATTCGTTATCACCCAAGCGTGACGCTGGATGAAGTAAAGGCGCTCGCGGCGTGGATGACCTGGAAGACCGCGGTGCTGAACGTGCCCTTTGGCGGCGCGAAGGGCGGAGTGATTTGCGACCCAAAGCGTATGTCGAAGACGGAACTCGAGCGCATGACGCGGCGCTACGCAAGCGAGATTTTGCCGATTATTGGGCCGACGCAGGATATTCCCGCGCCGGATGTGTACACCGACGCGCAGACGATGGCGTGGATCATGGATACCTACTCGATGACCGTAGGGCATTCGGTGCATGGAGTCGTAACCGGAAAGCCCGTTTCGATCGGCGGGTCCGAAGGGCGTGGGGAGGCGACGGCGCGCGGGTTGCTCTTTGTGGTGGAAGAGGCTTGTAAGCTGAAGAAAATTCCCCTGCGCGGCGCGACGGTGGCGATTCAGGGATTTGGCAATGCGGGCGCGACGGCGGCGCGCTTGTTTGCGGAGAAAAAAGCGAAGATTATCGCTCTGAGCGACACGCGTGGAGGCGTGACGAATTCGCGCGGGATCGATCCCATCAAGGCGATACGCTATAAGGAGCGATCGGGCACCGTGGTCGGGATGCCGGGAGCTTCGCGCATCACAAACGATGATTTGCTGACCATGAAGTGCGACATCCTCGTGCCCGCGGCCTTGGAAAACGTCATCACGCTGCATAACGCCGAAGCGATCAAGGCGCGCATCGTTGCAGAAGCCGCCAACGGTCCTACGACTCCGCATGCCGATGAAATTCTGGCGCGGCGCGGGATTACGGTGCTACCGGATATTTTGGCCAACGCTGGTGGCGTCACCGTGAGCTACTTCGAGTGGGTCCAAAACATGGAAGGGCTCATGTGGGACGCCGAAGAAGTGAACTTGAGGCTGCAAAAGAGCATGGTCAAGGCATTCCACGAAATGGTGGAGACGATGCGCAAGCATCACGTTCCGCCACGCGCGGGTGCAATGGTCCTGGCCGTGGGGCGTGTGGCGGAAGCGACGCTCGTTCGTGGCCTGTTCCCCTGATTTTTCCTGGATCGCCAGAAGTCTGGCGGCTCATCATGAACATCAACAGGTTTGCTTATTTCGCATGCGCGTTGAGCCTTGCGCTACTCGCCTGTGTTTTCGTATGGCCTTCCCCCGCGCAGGAACGCGCACAGGTTGCTATCACGGTCGACGACCTTCCCTCCCACGGTGATTTACCCTCCCCAATGAAGCGGTCCGATGTCGCTAAAAGCATGATTGCAACATTCAAGGCCAAGGGTGTGCCCGCGGTCTACGGGTTTGTGAATGCAAAGAATATTGCGGGAGACGAGGACAAGGCCGACGTCTTGAAGATTTGGGTTAATGCCGGATTTCCGCTGGGCAACCACACGTTTTCGCATATCGATATAAACACAGCCACGCCGGAAGCATTTGAAGCCGAAATTGCCGGGAACGAACCCACCCTGCAAGCGTTGATGGGATCAAAAGATTGGCACTGGCTCCGCTACCCGTTTCTGCACGAAGGCGACACGCTCGAGAAAAGACACGCGGTGAGGACCTACTTGCAGGAGCACGGTTATAAGGTCGCGCAAGTCACGCTCGATTTCGGCGACTACGCCTGGAATGTTCCCTACGCGCGCTGTGCCGAGAAGCACGACACGCCGGCCATGGAATGGTTGAAGTCGAGTTATTTGGCGACCGCGGCTGATTCTTTCGCGCTTGACCGCAAGTTGTCTGCCATGCTCTTTGGCCGCGACATCAAGTACGTCCTTTTGATGCACATCGGTGGATTCGACAGCGTGATGCTGCCCGAATTACTCGATTTGATGAAAAAAGAGGGATTTGATTTCGTCACGCTTCCCGACGCGGAGAAAGATCCCGCTTACGAAAGCGATCCTGACGCCTCGTTGACTCACGGAGGCACGTTGCTCGAGCAATTGATCGAGAGCAAGCACATGAAATACCCGCCCGTCCCCGAACGCCCGATGCAAAAGCTCGACGCGCTTTGCCGCTGATCCCCATCCGTGAGGTCATCCTAAGAAAAGTTTTTGTTGCGTGCGGCGAGCAACGCGCGTACATTCGCATTTGCCGGTGCGCCTGGGTGGCGCGACCGGCTATTTTCGTCGAGGGGCCTCTTCTGGGCGCAAAGCGTTTCGGAAAGCAGCTCTAGGTAGCGAACGATGAGCAATCACAACGGTCATAATGGCCACAGCGTCCCGCCGATTTTGCTAACGATTTCCGGATTCGATCCGTCCTGCGGCGCTGGTGTCGGCGCAGACCTGAAAACGTTCTCGGCGCACGGCTGTTACGGAGTCGCGGCGATCACCTCGATTACGATTCAGAACACGCAGGGAGTCGAGGCCGTCCACAATACGCCGTCGGCGGAGTTGAAAGCGCAACTCGACGCGCTGGCCAAGGATTCGACGCTCGAGGCGGTCAAAATCGGCATGCTGGGCAACCGCGGGAACGCCGCGGCGGTGGCGGAATTTCTCGACGCCAACAAATTTGGGCACATCGTGCTTGATCCGGTGATGAAAGCTTCCAGCGGCGCGGAATTGTTGGACGCCGCGGGAATCAAATACGTCGCAACAGAATTGTTGAAGCGCGCCAGCGTAATTACGCCAAATGTCCCTGAAGCGGAAACGCTGACCGGATTGGCCATCAAAGATATGACGGGCATGGAAGCGGCGGCGCGGAAGCTTGTGGAAATGGGCGCCCGCGCGGTGATTGTAAAGGGCGGCCACATGGAAAAGGCCGTTGATCTGCTCTTCGATGGAAGCGCGATGATGCCTCTCGCCGGCGACAAGGGCAAAGAAGAATCGCTTCACGGCACTGGCTGCACCTTTGCGTCGGCGGTCGCGGCGCATCTGGCGGCTGGCCGCACGCTTCTCGAAGCGGCGACACTTGCGAAAGCTTATGTGACTAAGGCGATCGAAAAAGCCTATCCCATCGGCAAAGGCCGCGTACCGCTGGATCATTTTTATCGGCAGAAGATTGAGCCGCCTGCGCGTGGGATCCACGAAGTCCCGCAGCATGGCATGCATCCCGCCGCGGAACCAACCGCGCACTAGCTAGCGCCAGCATCCCTGCTGGCGACTTTAGTTTGGATGACAATCTGTTGGGAGAGCGCTTTGGCGAAAGCCTTCAAACGGTTGCCTGCGGCCCTCGGTTTCCGCGTCAAATCCGGCTGGGCCATGGCGGCTTTGTTGGCCGGTCCTATAAGCAAGCCTCGACTCTTGAAATGCTCGCCGATTCTTCTCTCCGATGCCAACGTCCCAGGTTCCAGGCAGCCGTATCATGCAGCGCTCGAACTCCCGCGCGAAGAAGGAGAGGCGGTCACGCGAAATCTGCGAAAGGTGGTGAGCGCCGCGGCGAAGAAATCGGTAAAGGCGCTTCTCGAAGAGGCCGGCACTCTGGCTTATGAGGTTCGCGCGGCGGCGCTCGTCGTGGGCAGTCTCGTCGATCCGGCCACTCTTCACAACGACCACATGCGCGCCCACGGCTACGAAGGCCAACTGTTTCGGGTGGTTTTAGAGGACGCTCTGCGTTCGTGCGGAATTTCTTGCGAGGTCTTCGTCGAGAAGAACGCTTATGAGGCTGCTGCGCGTGCGTTGCGTGTCACCGCGCCGAAAGCAAGGCGAGCCATCGCACGGTTAGGTGAATCTCATGAAGGTTCCTGGCGCGCGGAGGAAAAGCTCGCGGCACTGGCGGGATGGAACGCGCTGGCAAAGAGCGGGAGGCGTGGGAAGTCGAAAGACAGAGGAGAGAAAATCAGTTAGCGCTTGGCATGTGCGAAACCAGCTGCGATTCGCCGGTAAGCCCGCTCTTCGCCAAACCGCTCCGCATCAAAACCCAAGTACGCGCCGGTTTCGCGTTCCGCGACTCGTCCGCGAATAACCCGCAGATTCTGTTTCGCTTCGGTAAGGCGTTCCCGCGAAGCCGCCAAAGAAGGTTTCACGTTTTGCGGCTGGGCCTTCCTTTTGCGCGCACGCCCCCGGCGCGAGAGTCCTCGGCGCCGCTCTCCGTAAGTCCATTGATAGAGAATATACAAAAGAAGGTCGCATCCAAGGATGCAAATCGCCAGGAAAACCGTAGCTGACATTCTTATCTCACCCCGCGCTCTCATTTCGAAATTTTCGACGCGCAAGAAGAAGACTAAGAGCACACCCACAAGAAAATCCTGAGCAGTTTGTTAGAAATTTATTAAAGTGGTTTCAGGGAGAAGCGGCTCGGTAATCCCTCCATCCGCGTCGCTTTTGATGGCTCCGGCAACAATCCAGGAGAGCGAATCCGTGTATAGCCTGCGCAAGCCAAGCGATGGCGCGATTCGTGAGTTTCTCTCCGCTCAAAAGGATCAACCCTTCTCGTACGCGCACGTTGCAGCTTCTCGCGGGCAGCCGCCTGGCGGCTACACGGTGGACCACAGTCGTGTTCGGCTCGGCGAAGGGGCGGAAGCGTTCGAACAGGCGGTGCGGGCCATCCGTGAATGGAAAATGTTCGCGATGCCGTGGCTTCAGCTTTGCTGGCCGGACGCGCCGATCGAAGAAGGCGCGACGGTCGCGGTTCTCCTACAGGTGCTAGGGCTGTGGTCGCTGAACGCGGCCCGCATCGTTTACCTGATTGACGAAGAAGGCGCCGACAAGCGCTTCGGCTTCGCCTACGGAACTCTGCCCGAACATGGCGAGAGAGGTGAAGAGCGCTTCACCGTCGAATTTCATGCCAAAGACCAATCCGTCTGGTATGACGTCTGCGCCTTTTCCCGTCCAAACTTGCTGGCCAAGCTCGGCTATCCCGTCGCAAGAGCCATGCAAAAGCGTTTCGCACGCGACTCCCAAGCCGCCATGCAAAAGGCAGTACAACGTTAATTCAGGAGCAAATGCCTGAAGCGAGGCGCCAAATTCCCAATGCGAATGCCCTATACCGAGAGCAAAACGAGGACTCCTTGATTTCGCGGCGCGCAGGCATCGCACTTATCTTGGCGTTTACGGTGGTCGTGGGAGTTGTGACACTTTTCGTGCCGCGCGTTCCGCAACCGCTTTCCTATCACGATTTTGCCGACCAGCGAGGGTGGCTTGGCATCCGCAATTTTGGCGACGTCGTTTCCAATTTGCTTTTTGCCATCGCAGGTTTATGGGGATTGGTTTTCTTGTGGCGCACTTCGAAAACGCCGCTATTTGTCGATTCACGCGAGCGCTGGCCGTACACTTTTGTTTTTTTGGGATTGTTGCTCACGGCACTCGGTTCAAGCTACTACCACCTCGCGCCGGACAACGCGCGATTGGTATGGGATCGCTTGCCAATGACGTTTGCATTCATGGGCCTGGTCTCCGCCATGCTCGCAGAGCGCGTCAGCGTGCGCGCTGGTGTCGCATTGCTTCCCGTACTGATTTTAATTGGAGTAAGCAGCGTGCTTTGGTGGTGGCACACAGAAGGTCTTGGCGCCGGGGACCTGCGTTTCTATGCTGCCGTGCAAGTCTATGCTGTGCTGATTCTGCCGATCTTGCTTCTGCTTCCGCCAAGCTACACGCGCGGTTCCGATTTTGCCCTTATTTTTGCCCTATATGTGCTCGCGAAGATTCTTGAAACGGCCGATCGCCAGATTTTCGCGGCCGATCATCAGGTCGTAAGCGGCCATAGCTTGAAACATTTGGCTGCCGGGGTGGCCGGCCTCTGGATGATAAGGATGCTGCGCAAGCGGCGGCCCATTGCGATTTCATAGAAACTAAAAATCAGGAGAAGCCACCTCAGCTTTTACTTCTTGTGAATCATGCGGCCCGCAACGATAGCGGCGACTGGCCCGCCTTTGAACTGCCGTCCGTCGAACGGGGAGTTGCGGGATTTGCTGGGCGATTGTTTTACGTCGTAGGTCCACGGTTGTTCGAACGAAAAAATAGTCAGATCGCCGGGCTGACCGGGCCAAATCTTACGTTCCATGCCAAGAACCTTCGCAGGTCCGGTCGTGAAAAGTTCGACCAGACGCATGAGCGAAATTCGTCCTGCATGCACAAGTTGTTCCAGCGCAAGAGCCAACGCGGTTTCAAAGCCGAGAACGCCAAACGGCGCGCGGTCGAATTCCACGTCTTTCAGCGCGGGTTCATGAGGCGCGTGATCCGTTGCGATGGCATCCACGGTCCCATCGGCAAGCCCCTCGATGAGCGCCTTCCGATCATCGCGCGCTGCCAGCGGCGGATTCATTTTGTAGCGAGAGTCGTACTGCACGTCCTCATCGATCAAAGTAAAGTGATGAGGCGTAACTTCACATGTCACGCGTAAACCGCGCGACTTGGCCGAGCGCACTTGTTCGAGAGAAGCTTTTGCGGACAGGTGCGCCACGTGGAGGCGCGCCCCGGTGAGTTCGGCGAGTTGAACGTCGCGCGCCACGCACACAGACTCGGCGGCAGCAGGCATGCCGGGCAGGCCCAGCCGCGTGGACGTCACTCCTTCGCGCATCACCGCGCCCGCGGCTAGCGAAACATCTTCGGAATGCTCGATGACGGGGAGGTCGAGCGAGAGGCAATAGTCCATTACCTGCCTTGTGAGTTTCGCGGTTGCGATGGGTTTTCCGTCATCGCTGACTGCAACGATGCCCGCGTCCCGCATCGCCGCGATTTCCGCGATAGCCTCGCCTTTGCTTCCAACACTTGCCGCCCCGATCGGCCAGACGCGCACGCTGGCGGACGCCTTGGCTCGATCGAGAATGAAGCGCGTAACACTAGCGTTATCGTTAACGGGTTTCGTGTTGGGCATGCAGCAAACCGCGGTAAACCCGCCGCGCGCCGCCGATTTTGTGCCTGTTTCGATCGTCTCCGACGATTCCTGCCCCGGCTCGCGCAAGTGCGCATGCAGGTCGATAAATCCCGGAGCCACGATGAACCCAGTCGCGTCGAAGATTTCGCCGTTGTGTGCATCGAGCTGGATTTGGCCGGGAGCCGCGACTTCGACAATCTTGTCTCCATCCAGCCGAACGTCGCGCAGCGCGTCCGTTTGCGTGGCCGGGTCAATGACGCGCCCGTTCCTAATGAGAAGCATGCGTGGATTCCTTGGGTTGATTCTCGGCGACGGCGACGTTGCCTTCTTCCACGGCCCCGCTCGTCAGCAGGAAAAGCAGTGCCATGCGCACGGCGATTCCGTTGGTGACTTGTTCGAGCACGCAGGACTGCGCGCCGTCCGCAACTTCCGGCGTTATCTCAATGCCGCGATTCATCGGCCCGGGATGCAGCACGATGGCATCGGCCTTTGCAAGCCGCAGGCGTTCCGCGTTTAGCTGATAGAGAAGAATGTAATCGCCTGCAGAAAGAGCCGGTTCGTGAAGCCGCTCGGTTTGCACGCGCAGCAACAGAATGACGTCCGCATCTTCCAGGGCCTCTTCGATGCGAAACACGCGCCGGATGGAAGCCCCGGGAGGACCAATGCTTTCGAGTTCACGCGGAACCCACATCGCCGGCCCGCACAGCGTAAAGCGGCAGCCGAATTTGGCAAGCAGATGAATATTCGAACGGGCCACCCGGCTGTGCGAAATGTCGCCGAGAATGGTGATATGTAAATTCTCGAGAGATCCTTTGCGGTCACGAATCGTCAGCGCGTCCAGCAGGCCTTGCGAAGGATGCTCATGCGTTCCGTCGCCGGCATTGATAACGGGAATATCGAGATGGCGCGCCACAAAATCCGCAGCGCCAGAGGACGCATGCCGCATCACCAGGCAGTCTGGTTTCATCGCGTTCAGGGTATGCACGGTGTCCAGCAACGACTCGCCTTTTTTTAAGCTGGAAGATTCGGCCTGCAGGTTCATCGTATCCGCGCCAAGGCGCGAAGCGGCAGTCCCAAAGCTGATGCGCGTGCGCGTCGAGTTTTCAAAAAACGCGAGAGCAATGGTCTTGCCGCGCAGTGTGGCAAGTTTTTTTAACGGATGACGCTGGATTTCCTGAAATGGCTTGCTCTGGTCCAGCAAAAAAGTCAGTTCGTCCGCGTTGAGCGGTTCCAGCGCCAGCAGGTCGCGAAAACGGTAGGTCACATTTGCACTCTTGGTAGTATGCCGGGCGAGAACTTCTGGTTCAACTAAGGCTCCTGACGATCCACAAGAACGACGCGCTCTTCTTCGTCAATCTCCCGCAGGCGCACTTCGATAATTTCCGTCTCGCTGGTCTGCACGGTGCGGCCGACGAACTGCGCCTCGATCGGCATTTCGCGATGTCCGCGGTCAATCAGCACGCAGAGAGAGACGCGCTGCGGGCGCCCAAGATCAAAAAGTCCGTTCATCGCCGCGCGTATGGTGCGGCCGGTGTAAAGCACATCGTCCACAAGCACGAGGTCCATTCCGTCCACGCCAAACGTAATGTCGGAAGACTGTAATACAGCCTGAGAAGCAACCTTGGAAATGTCGTCGCGATAAAGTGTAATATCCAGCGTGCCTACGGGAACGTCTACGCCATCAATGCCCCGCATGGCCTGCGCAATACGCTGGGCCAGCGGCACGCCACGCCGCCGAACGCCAATCAGTGCAAGGTGTTTGGTGCCGCCGCTTTTCTCGACAATCTGATGAGCCAGCCGCCGCAGGGTCCGGTCAATCTCCGAGGCCGACATCAATTGAGCTTTTTCAACGATGCGCATGGTCGGGTAATCCTAGCACAAGCCGCCAGTAGGACAGACACCCCTGTTCACCTTGGGCGTGGATGGGCGTGTGTCTCTTCAGCTTTCCGTCCAGCAAAACTAGACAGCCAAGAGTGCCTGTCCAACCGTATGCCTTCTATCCCCGTGATAAACTTCCCGGTCAAATATGGGGAGACCTTACATGAATAAGTTGCAGAAAATCGGCGTCAGCAAGAACCTGCGAATATCCGCCGCGACCTTAGCCCTCCTGTTTGCAATCTGCCCCTCGTCGCTGCGATCTCAGGCCGATAAAACGGATATATCTCCTAAGGACTCCGCCACCCAAGCCACAAGCACTGCGTCGCCGGCTCGGACGGCCCCAGCCCGCCCAAAACTGGTCGTCGTTCTGGTCGTGGACCAAATGCGCGCCGACTACATCGATAAATTCTTCGGTCAATGGAACGGCGGCTTAAAGCGCCTGGTGGAAGAAGGCGCCTGGTTCCGCGATGCCGCATACCCCTACGCCGCCACGGAAACCTGCGTAGGCCACGCGACAATCTCCACCGGAGCATTTCCGGCGACTCATGGCATGGTGGCCAACGCGTGGTGGGATCGCGAGTCGCAAAAAATGGTCACTTGCACCTCCGACCCCAGCGCAAAAAACATTGGCTATGCGGGAGCCGCAGCAAAAGGAGGCGACTCGGCTTCTCGAATGGAGGTTCCTTCCTTCGCAGAGGAATTAAAATTTCAGGTCGGCGGAGGAGCCCGCATCGCCACGTTTTCTCTGAAAGCCCGCGCCGCAATCTCCCTGGCAGGGCACAAAGCCGACGCGGTCACCTGGTTGGATTCGTCAGAAGGCGCTTGGGAAACTTCCAGCGTCTACGGCGCAATGCCTTTTGTTGAGGACTATGCCAAAGCGCATCCTGTCAAGGAGGACTATGGCAAGACCTGGACCCTCTCACTTGCAGATTCGGTCTATTCCTATGACCAACCCGCCAGAGGTGCGGTCCCGCCGGAAGGCTGGGAGCCGGCCTTTCCTCATCCGGTGCGCGGCAAGGCCGACAGCACCGAGCCCGACGCCGCCTTTTACGAACAATGGTCGGCAAGCCCCTTTGCGGATGCTTATCTAACACGCTTGGCCGAAGCCGCAGTCGACAACCTCGGCCTCGGGAAAACCGGCGGAACGGACTACTTGGGAGTTGCTTACTCTACGCTGGATTACGCAGGTCACGCCTTTGGGCCACGAAGCTGGGAGGTTCAAGACGTCCTGGTCCGCCTGGATCAGGATCTCGCGGACCTTTTCAGGCACCTGGATGAGAAAGTGGGACGCGGAAATTACGTCGTCGCCCTCAGCGCCGACCACGGCGTCGTACCGATCCCCGAAGACATGAAGCAGACAGGCGCGGATGCAGGCGTCTTGCACTTGCCTGACGTGCAAGACCGTATCGAGAAAGCGCTCGATCCATGGAACTATCCGAAGCCGGCGGTGGCGCGTATCAACGGCAGCGAAATCTATTTTGCAAAAGGCGTTTACGACCGCTTAAAGAGCGACGCTCCCGCGATGAACGCCGTGCTGGCCGCAATAAAGGGCGCCGCCGGAGTCGCGGGGGTGTATCGCGCCGAAGACCTCATCGACCGCCCATCAACCCATAGCCCGCTACGTGAAGCCATGGCCGCCGGATACTACGCGCAGCGGAGTGGCGACCTCTTCATCGTTCCCAAAGCCTATTGGCTGATGGATTCGACTCCAATCGGTCAAACCCGCCACTACGGCACCGGCCACGGAACTCCCTGGGAGTACGACCAGCATGTCCCCGTTATATTGATGGGCTACGGCATCAAGCCCGGAGAGTATCGCGGTGGCATCACGCCTGCGGACATTGCTCCGACGCTAGCTTCGCTCTGCGGCATCACCATGGCCCCTCGCGACGGCCGCGTCCTTGGTGAGGCGTTGGCCCCTATGCTAACCTCGGCGACCAAGACCAGCACGAAGAAAGCGGTATCCTCCGATAAATCCAAGATCCTCAAGTCCCCCCAAACCCCTGAACAATATTTCCACAAGCAAAAGGAGCAGAACCAAAATTAGCGGCGATTCGGGTCCGGGTTCATGGTATCCTCTCCGCCGAAGTGACGGATTCTGTCGCCGTTGATCTGACCGTGCAAGTTGGCGCGGTGCGCCTGCGGAATCCTATTCTCGCAGCCAGCGGAACCTTCGGCTACGGCGTCGAATTTGCCCACCTGCTTGACCTCAATCGTCTCGGCGGTGTGGTCGTCAAAGGCTTGTCCCTGGAGCCCATCGACGGAGCCCCTCCGCCTCGCCTCTGTGAGACCCCTTCCGGCATGCTCAACGCCGTCGGCCTCCAAAACATTGGTGTCCGCGCTTTTGTGGCAGAAAAACTCCCAGTACTGCGCAAATACGATACGGCAATCATTGCCAACGTCTTTGGTTACTGCCAGGAAGATTACGTCGGGGTCATCCGCATCCTTGAAGATGCGGAGGGTTTGACCGCTTACGAGCTGAACATTTCCTGCCCCAACGTCAAAAAGGGGGGAATGCAGTTCGGGAGCGATCCCCTTCTGGTGTCCGAGATTGTCGGGGCTGCGAAGAAGGCCGCCGCAAGGCGCCCCCTGTGGGTAAAACTCTCGCCAATGGTTGCAGACATTGGACTTATTGCCCGGGCCGCCGAGGCGGCTGGAGCCGATGTCCTTACCGTGGCGAACACTTACCCAGCCATGGCCGTCGATCCATGGACCCGTAAATCCCGCTTGGGAAACCAGACCGGCGGGCTTTCCGGCCCCGCCATCAAACCCATCACTTTGCGCCTCGTCTGGGAAGCGTGGAAGGCCGTCAAGTCACCCATCATAGGGCTCGGAGGCATCGAGACGGCGAAAGACGTGCTTGATTACCTGTCGGTAGGTGCGACTGCCGTACAGGTAGGGACGGCCAGCTTTACTGACCCGCGGGTCAGTCAGCGACTTGTGGGGGATCTTGAGAAGGCTTTTTTTGAGGCTAAAATGTTTACTGTCAATGAGTTAAGGGGAAAAATCTTCGCAGATTTTGGTTGACATAATGACTATTTCTTGCTACAATTTTTTGGATTTGAGTAGCACAAAGAACACACTATGAGACGACCACTATTTGTTTTCTGGGCCGCGTTCCGATGGGTGCTCCTTATGTTCCTCATCGTTCCCGTTATGGATGCTCCCCTCGTGGCGAACCTGAGTTCTCCGGTGAAGCCGATAAAGACCTGGGTAGGCAACTCCAGCTGGTACGGACCAGGCTTTAATGGCAAGAAGACCGCCAACGGGGAAAAGTATGACTGCGAGGCGCTGACCGCCGCCCACCCGAACCTGCCCTTCGGTTCCATCGTCCGGGTTGTGAACCGCCGGACGGGTCAATTCGAGGTCGTGCGCATCAATGACCGTGGTCCCTTCCAGGAAGGGCGCGAAATTGATGTGTCCTATCGTGTAGCCCGAAAAATCGGGCTAATCCATTCGGGCGTGAACCAGGTACGCCTGGAACTGCTAGAATTGCCACAGAAACCCTGACCCCGCCGAATTCGGGGTCATCCTTATGACCTTGAGCTTCGACGCCCATCCGCGCAGCAGCTTGATCGTAGCACTGGACTTTGATTCGCTGTCCACGGCCCTGAAATTTGCCAGGCAAATTTCCGATCTCGTAGGCATGTTTAAGATTGGCAACCAGCTCTTCACGGCTGCCGGTCCCGCGGCCGTGAAAGAGATTTCTGCGCTGGGGCCGGGCATCTTTCTCGACCTCAAATTTCACGATATTCCCAACACGGTAGCCGGAGCGGTGCTTTCTTCCGCCGCCATGACCGGCGTGCAGCTGGTGAACGTGCATGCGCTCGGCGGCAGCGCCATGCTCGAGGCTGCGGTGCAAGGCATCAGTGCGGGTGTCCCGATGGGAGCGGACCGGCCGCGTTTGCTCGCGGTGACGATTCTGACCAGTATGGATCAGAAGACCATGAAGGAAGTCGGAGTGAGCGGCACGCCGAAGCTTCGTGTCGTGAAGCTCGCGCAGCTCGCCAAGAAGGCCGGAGTCGATGGCGTTGTCGCCAGTGTTCACGAAGCCAGGTCCATTCGCAAAGCCTGTGGCCGCGAGTTTCTGATCGTGACTCCCGGTGTCCGTCCCGCAGAGTCATCCGTCCAATCCAAATCCGAAGACCAAGCCCGCAAAGCAACTCCAACCGAAGCAATCCGCGCAGGCGCGGACTTTCTCGTGGTCGGCCGGCCAATCATCGCAGCCCCAGATCCCCGCGCGGCAGCGCAAGCCATCGTCGACGAAATCGCCGCCGCGAAATAACCTCCTCGCCCGCCGGCGTTGACCCTCGATTTTTGACTTTCGACAAACACCAGAGCAAACTCGCGAAAGCCGAAGGCCTTCGAGTCCTTCCGCGTTGAAGGACTATTCACCCGTACTCCATCGATGATTCATCCATCAAAGAGCGTGATTGTCGGCACCGCGGGGCATATTGACCACGGCAAGTCGGCGCTCGTCGAGGCACTGACAGGGACGCACCCGGACCGGCTCGCGGAGGAGAAGCGGCGCGGGATCACCATTGATCTGGGCTTTGCTTTTCTGGAAGAAAATGGCGTGCGCTTCGGTCTAGTGGATGTGCCGGGACACGAGCGCTTTGTGAGTAACATGCTGGCAGGCGCGGCCGGGATCGACCTCGTGATGCTCGTGATTGCCGCGGACGAATCGATCAAGCCGCAGACGCGAGAGCATTTTGATATTTGCCGTCTGCTGGGCGTGAAGCGCGGCGTCGTGGCGCTGACGAAAAGTGATTTGCTGGATGCGGATATGCTCGGGCTGGTGCGCTTGGAGGCGGAGGAGTTTCTGCGCGGATCGTTTCTAGAACGCGCGCCGATTGTTGCTGTTAGCGCTAAGACCGGCGCGGGACTTGCTGAATTAAAGAAGGCCTTGCACGACGTGGCAAGAGAAGTTCCCGGAAAAGATGCAGCGCGATATTTTCGGCTGCCCATTGACCGGGCCTTTGCGATGAAGGGCTTTGGAACGGTAGTTACTGGAACGCTGATTTCCGGAAGCATCGGCGCGGAAGATGAAGTCGAGTTGTTTCCCGGAAAGCAAAAGCTGCGAGTGCGCGGTGTGCAATCAGGAGGGAAATCCGTGGAACGCGCCATCGCGGGCCAGCGGACCGCGGTGAATCTTGCGGGCATCGATCACACAGACGTGAAACGCGGTATGGCGCTGGCCGCGCCGGGGCGTTTTCGCGCCACGCGGCGAGTGGATGCCCGGCTTACGCTGCTGCCAGCCGCGCGCAAAATGAAGCATCGTGCGCGCGTGCACTTTCATTCGGGAACATCCGAGACGGTTGCGGAGGTTTTTCTTTACGGGTCCGCCATGCTCGCGCCGGGGCAGAATGCGCTGATTCATTTGCGCTTGCAGGACGAAGTGCTCTTGCTGCCCGGCGACCGATTCATCGTGCGGCAATTTTCCCCGGTGATTACGATTGGCGGAGGTGAGGTGCTCGATCCGCTTGCGCGGCGGCCGACGCTGAAGGATGCGGGACGCGCAGCATTTCTCGAAATTGTGGAAACTGGGAAGCGCGAGGACGTGCTCGCGGCGATGACGGAGCGAGCCTTGCTGGGAATTGCTGTTGAGGAGATTGTGGCGCGCACCGGTTGGTTTGCGAAAGAGGTTCGCGAGGTCGCGCAAACTCTCTCCAAGGACGGCAGGATCAAAATTGTTTCTGCCGAACCGTTGCTGCTGCTCGGCAAGAAAGCATTCGACGAGGCGCGGAAGAAGCTTATCGAGCGCGTAGAACGATTTCACAAGGAGAATCCCCTGCTGCCTGGAATTCTGCGCGAGGATTTGCGCTCGAGCCTGGGACGGCGCTTTCGCGAGGAAACCTTCCAGGCGGCTCTCGCCGAACTGGCCGTGGAGAAAAAACTGGACCTTCAGGGAGAGCTGGTAAAAAAGGCCGGCTCGGAGATTTTACTGCTGCCGGACGAAGCGATCGCGAAAGACAAGATCGAGAGGGCATTTGCTGAAGCCGGACTAGCCGTGCCATCGGTAAAGGAAGTGCTCGCGACACTTGCAGTCGAGGCCAAGCGTGCGGAGAAGCTCTTGCAAATTTTGCTGCGCGAGAAGACCCTGGTTCGGGTGAGCGCTGACCTGGTTTTCCACCGCGACGCTCTGGCTCATCTGAAGAAGCAGCTCCTTACGTATAAAAAGGCGAAGGGCGAGCGAATTTCCGTGCCTGTTTTCAAGGAGTTGACCGGGATTACCCGCAAGTACGCCATTCCCTTGCTGGAATATCTGGACCGGGAGCGGGCGACGCGGCGGGCCGGGGATGAGCGTGTTATACTTTTAGACGTGCGTGCCGCGTAGTCCCGGCGTGCGGGTGCGTTCAGCCGTTGCGTGAAAGGTAGGTGTCCTGTGTGGGACAGCCCAATGCATTTGTTGATTGTTGCCATCGTGATCCTCGTGCTTTTTGGGGGACGCAAGATCCCTGAGTTGATGCGTGGACTTGGCGAGGGCGTGCGCGGATTCAAGGAAGGGATGTCGGGAGCGCAGGCATCTTCGACGCCACCACCGGCTCCTCCTGCTGCGGCCCCTGCTCCCGAAAAACCGGCGGAAGAAAAGAAGTCGTAGTAACCGCTTTAGCTGACGGCTTATAAGTTTTGAATTTTCCAGGCGCCCTGCAGGGGCGCCCTTTTTGTTTTTGTCGGTCTCCCTGAAAAATTGCAAGCACTGCACAGACGGGATTGTCTGTGTTACGGCGATTGACGTGATTGCCTGGGCGCGCTAAATTCATTCCGGCGCGAAGGGCGCATCCAGTCCGCGGAAAGGGCCGTGCCCACCTTTTGTACTCGAACAGATTTACGAACTTTCTTTCAGCCTGATTCGGGCGGACTCCAGGCGCATTTACGAAAGGAAGGTCGTGATGGATCCCAAGCCGCTACCGGCCCGCCCGAGCCTTGAGCAGTACAAGAAACAAGCCAAAGAGTTAGTAAAATTATTTCGAGCAGCGCAATCCGGCAAGTCCACAGATTCCGAATCGATTCATTCCGAAACAATTCAACGAGTCAAAAAACAACATCCACATTTTGCGGATTTGCCGGACGAGCAAGTTAGCAATTCAAAGTTCGCGCTAGCGGATGCGCAATTCATCCTTGCCCGCGAACACGGGTTCGAGAGCTGGCCGAAGTTTGCGAAGCACATCGAAGAGCAAGCCGCCGCGAATTTTGCGGCTACGGTGGACGATCCCCTGACGGCGTTCATGGTCGCTGCGTGCGTCCCGCGGGACGCTTGGCATGCTTCGGGGACACTGGAGCGGGCAGAGGCGATTCTTGCAGCACATCCCGGCGTGGCTGCCGCCAACATTCATACGGCAGCCATTCTGGGTAACCCTGCCCTTGTGCGTCGATTCCTTGCGGTTGACGCCGGCAATGCCACGGCAAAGGGCGGCCCTTACGGCTGGGACGCGCTGACCCACCTGTGTTTTTCGCGGTACCTGCGGCTCGATCGCACGCGCTCCGATGGGTTCGTTACGGCGGCACGGGCTTTACTGGACGCTGGAGCAAGCGCGAATACCGGATGGAGGGAGGCGAATCCGCCGTATCCCTCGTGGGAGCCCGTCATTTACGGCGCGGCCGGACTGGCGCAACACCCGGGAGTGACGCGGCTGCTGCTCGAACGGGGAGCCGATCCGAATGACGACGAGACTCCTTATCATGTGCCGGAAACCTACGACAACACGGTGATGAAGATTTTGGTGGAAAGCGGCAGCCTCAGCGCAGCGAGCTTGACGACCTTACTTGTGCGCAAAGCTGACTGGCACGACACCGAGGGGCTGAAATGGCTGCTGGAACATGGAGCCGACCCGAACCGGCAAACTCGCTGGGGGAGAACAGCGTTTCACCAAGCGATATTGCGCGACAACGGCACCCAGATTGTTTCGGCGCTGCTTGAGCATGGAGCCGATCCGACGCTCATCGCGGAACGCCTTGATCACCGGCCTGAGGTTCATTTCGGCGGCATTTCCGGCATCGACCTGGCAGCGCGGCGAGGGCGTGGCGACGTCCTGGAACTGTTGCAAACGCGGGGCATTCCGATTGAACTGCATGGAGTGGCGCGGCTCATAGCGGCATGCGCGCGGAACGATGCTGCCACGGTGCAAGCGATAAAGCAGCAAGAGCCCGAACTGGTTCGCGAACTTGTGGTTGACGGCGGAAAACTGCTTTCGGAATTTGCAGGCACAGGCAATGCGGACGGAGTTCGCCTGCTACTGGATCTGGGCGTTCCTGTGAACGGCGTTACGGAGCACGGTGATCCGTATTTCGATGTGGCAAAGAACAGCACGGCACTGCATTCAGCGGCCTGGCGCGCCCGGCCTGGCGCAGTGAAGCTGTTGCTCGAACGAGGAGCGTCTGTGAATGCGCTAGACAGTAAAGGCCGAACGGCACTTGTGCTTGCTGTGCGAGCCTGCGTGGATTCGTACTGGACGAACCGGCGCACGCCGGAAACTGTGGAAGCGCTGCTCGACGCCGGAGCGAGCATTGGCGGCGTTGAATTTCCGTCTGGCTATGCGGAAGTTGACGAGCTCTTGAGAAAGCATGGAGCGCTGGATTGATCGAGAGGAAAATCGCGCCCTATATTTTTACCGACGCGACGCGAATGCAGACTCGATTTTACCTACGCCTGAGCTTGAGAAAGACCGCCAGCAGGGATGCTGGCGCAACGCTAAAGCGCCTGGGTGGTTCCTTAAGAATAAAGGAAAAGGCTTATCCAGCGCAGCAAACCTGCACTTTCGACCAGTAGTTCCGACACAACTTTTTCCGCTAACTTGGGTATTACAGAGTGTCCCGGCAGAACAAAGTAGAAACACTCAGGAGAGAGAAATGAAACCTACATGGTTGAAATGGTGCGCCTTGCCCGCGGCCGTATGGATGGCGGGCACATTGGCCGTGGCGCAGCAACAAGGATCTTCGGGTTCGCCGGCGCCTGCACCGGCGCCCGCACCGGCGCCCGCACCGGCCCAGTCCACTGCGCCAGCGCAGAAAACAGATCCCTCGATCGCGCAACGAAAAGAAAATCAGCAGCAGCGCATCGGCAACGGCGTCCAGAGCGGACAGCTGACCGCCGGCGAAACCGCTCATCTGGAGAATAAGGAAGCGGCGATTAACGGCGAGACGAAAGCGGACCGCGCGGCGAACGGCGGGAAGCTGACGGGTGCCGAGAAGAAGCAGATCAATCAGCAGCAAAATCAGGTTTCCAAGCAGATTTACCAGGACAAACACAACGCCAATACACAGAACTATGGCAACAGCAAAGTGGGACAGCGGCAGACGAATCAGCAGCAGCGCATTGCGCAGGGCGTCAAGAGCGGCCAGTTGACGGCCGGCGAAACCGCGAAGCTAGAGAATCAGCAGAAGGGCATAAACCAGCAAGTGAAGGCGGACCGTTCGGCAAACGGCGGCAAGCTGACGAGCGGCGAGAAACAGCAGGTCAACCGGGAGCAGAACGGTGCTTCCAGGAACATTTACAACAAAAAGCACAACGCCAACACGCAGGCTGGCGCGAAGCCCAAATAGTTCGGTTTTCCACGCCCTGAAGCAGAAGAGGTGCCTTTCGAGAGGAGGGCACCTCTTTTTTTGCGGGTGCTTCCGAGTCGTGATCCCGTGATCCGTGCGCAAAAGCCATGCCGAGAAACTGATCCCAACAAGAAAAACTCCGCACGCGATACTGGCCTCGGTAACGCGCCACGCAACACCGAAATTCGTGAGCGGGAATGAAATCCATCAACTGCGCAACACCGTCCTGCCAGCGTTCATCTCCCATCCCTCCCGAGGCAGAAGGATGGCCAATCAGGTCGCCCCCATTCAAATCGAAAACGGCGTTCTCCTTTGCTAAATTCATATGTCACAACAACTTCCAGGAAAAAATCGAAATGCTCAACCGGACACGCATGGTGGATTGTGAGTTGAAACTAAGGGCCATTTTAGGGAGGTTAGTTTTCAGACCAGCCGAGGCCCGTCAGGGCTTGTGTGACGCGGGCCAGGGGCAGGCCGACAACGTTGAAGTAGTCGCCTTCGATGCGGGGGATGTAGCGGCCAGCGCGGCCCTGGATGGCGTAGGCGCCGGCTTTGTCGCGGGGCTCACCGGTCGCGAGGTAACGCGTGATTTCGTCGGCGGAGAGCTGCGAGAAATGGACGAGGGTGGATTCGACGAAGGTGCGGCGCTCGGCGTCGGGGAGGCGGATGAGAGTGACGCCGGTAAGGACGGCGTGGGTGCGACCGGAAAGATTTTCAAGCATGTGGCGGGCGTCCTCGGAGTTGCGGGGCTTGCCGAAGATGCGGCCCTCCAGAGTGACCTCGGTATCGGCACCGATGACGATGGCGGGACCCGCGGCGCGAGCGGCGACGAGTTCGGCTTTGGCGACGGCGAGGCGCTGGACCAGGTCGTGGGCGGATTCGCCAGGGAAGGGGGTCTCGTCGATGGCGGAAGAGAGGATGGAGAACGAGAAGCCGGCGGCGTGGAGGATCTCTGCGCGGCGGGTGGAGGCGGAGGCGAGGATGAGTTTCATGAGGAGAGTGAGTAGTGAGTAGTGGGTAGTCAGTAGCGAAGACAAAGACTCATAGCGGAGATCACTCGCGGAAGCATACTACAGGTCGACAGAGCAGGAAGCCTGAGTGGGCCGTCAAAAGAGTTGGACGAAAGACTATTTGCTCAAATGACGGACGGACACCGCTTCTAGAGAAGCGCATTCACCTGGATGCAGGACGAAGCCTTCTGGCTTGTACCAGAAGTCGTCGCCGCCATTTAGGTAGTATTCCTTGGACGAGAAATCCAAGTGGTACCTGCCCGGGGGCGCGAGGAAATGGAACCAGCCATCCTTGTCGGTGACGGCGGTGTACGACTTCGAGCCGCCCTGAACGGTGACCAAAATGCCGGACACATCGATTCCGCTGGTCTCGGCTGCGATCCAGCCTTCAATCTCGGTTGGCTGCACTCCCTTGCGCAGGGCATTCAGAATTCGCAAAGCTTCTGTGGCGTTCGCAAACGAATCCGAGTTACCGCAACCATCGATTTCCAGCCGGCCGCGGCGCTTATAAGCAAATAGCAGATATTTGCGGCCTTTCTCCAGCGGAAATCGGATATCGCTGTCCTCTGTGTAAACCGTAAGCTCATTCACGATGGACCCACGAAATATTTCTTCGACTTGCAAACGGTAGAACCAGCCTCCGAAATCATGGTCCGTATCCGGGGTTTTGCGAATCGCAACGACGGTTCCGGCAAAGACTGCATCGCTTTTGAAAAATTCGCCATTGGCGCGAATTTCAGGGACGGGACAGAACGCGCTGCTTGCCGACGGATAGGAAAGTGTCACCGCGAGGGTTAGAAGAACAGGAAGAAAAGAAATTCTGGAAGAAGGTGACGGAAGGCGCAGATACACGTGCACTCCTCCCGCCGCGCAACTAAATGATAACAGATTCCTGGTATTCGCCGAAGACGCGGCGGAGGGTGTCGGAGATTTCGCCTACCGTGGCGTAGGATTCGACGGCGGTCAGGATAGCGGGAAGTAAATTTTCTGTGGTGGCTGCGCGGCGTTGGAGTTCGGCTAAGGCAGACTGCGTTTTTGGGTTGTCGCGTTTGGCACGCAATGCGTTGAGGCGGGCTACCTGGGAGCGTTCGATTTCTGGTTCGATGCGAAGAGTCGGGATCGTGCGTTCTTCTTCAGCGATGAAGTCGTTGACGCCCACGATGATTTGTTCTTTCGATTCCACGGAGCGCTGGAAGTCGTAGGCGGCTTTTTGGATTTCGCCCTGGACGAAGCCGCTCTCGATGGCGCGCAGCATTCCTCCCATCGCGTCGATTGTTTCGATGTAGGCGATGGCTCCCTGTTCGATTTCGTTGGTCAGGTGTTCGATGGCGTAGCTGCCCGCCACCGGGTCGATGGTGTTGGTCACGCCGGTTTCGTGGGCCACGATCTGCTGCGTGCGCAACGCGATGAGCGCTGCCTCTTCGGTAGGAAGAGCAAGAGCTTCATCCATCGAGTTGGTGTGGAGGGACTGGCAGCCGCCGAGGACTGCCGCGAGCGCCTGGATGGCTACGCGGACGATATTGTTTTCCGGTTGCTGGGCAGTTAGCGAGGAGCCGGCGGTTTGGGCGTGGAAGCGCAGTAAGAGCGAGCGCGGATCCTGAGCGTGGAAACGGTCGCGCATAATTTTGGCCCAGAGGCGGCGAGCAGCGCGGTACTTGGCGATTTCTTCGAGGAGGTCGCTGTGGGCGTTGAAAAAGAAGGAGAGCTGTGGGGCGAAATCGTCGACGTTGAGACCGCTGTCGAGGGAGGACTGGGTGTAGGCGATGGCGTCGGCCAGGGTGAAAGCGACTTCCTGGATGGCCGTCGAGCCGGCTTCGCGGATGTGGTAGCCGGAGATGGAGATGGTGTTCCACTTGGGGAGATTGTGGCGGCACCAGGCAAAGATGTCGGTGACGATGCGCATGGCGGGGCGGACAGGGTAGATGTAGGTGCCGCGGGCGATGTATTCCTTGAGGACGTCATTTTGAACCGTGCCAGAAATTTTGGCGAGATTGGCACCCTGTTTTTTGGCGACCGCTACATAGAGACAGAGAAGGATTGCCGCGGTGGCGTTGATGGTCATGCTGGTAGAGACTTTTTCGAGAGGGATGCCGTCGAAAAGGGTTTGCATGTCCTCGAGGGAATCGATGGCTACGCCCACTTTGCCGACTTCGCCGAGCGCAAGCGGATGATCGGAGTCCATCCCGATTTGCGTGGGGAGATCGAAGGCCACCGAGAGGCCGGCCTGGCCTTTGCTCAAGAGATAGCGATAGCGCTGGTTGGATTCGGTGGCGGTGCCGAAGCCGGCGTATTGGCGCATGGTCCAGAGGCGGCCGCGGTACATGGTGGGTTGAATGCCGCGGGTGTAGGGTGATTCGCCGGGGTAGCCGATGGTGGAGTCGGGATTTTGAACGGCGGGATCGGATTGGGAGTAGAGGCGGCGGATGGGCTGGCCGGAGAGCGTTGTGAATTGCGCCTTGCGCTCTTGGGATTCGGCGGGGGAGTTTGTTTTTTTGTCGGACATTCCTCTACCCCATCTGAGCACCAGCCGGATGGTGCAATTGGGAATGATTTGCGGAACTAAAGGTCCGCCACTACAGAGACGGTCACAGCCTTCGCGCGCGGCGGAAGGAACTGGCCGCGAAGAAGAAAAATAGTATGGCAAAGGCTATCGCGCCGGCGATTAGCCAACGGGCTGTGTCGCGGTTCCAGGAGCGAAGCGCGGCGCTCAGCCAGATTAAGGCTAGGAACGCGAAAGTGGCGCCCACTATTTCGAGAAAGAGCTGCTTCAGGGCACGCCAGAATCGATGGAAGCCTCCCTTGCGCGGAACCGTTGCCGGGGATGCTGTTGCCGATGACATGAGAGCATCTTAGCGCAAATTGCGGTTGGTTTTGCCGGATGGTTCCTGGATATGCCGGGAATTAGATTCAGGCGGATTCGTCGGGAGTGAGCTGGGGCAGATTCGCCAGGGCCACTTGTCCATGAGTTTGAGGTCGATTCGCCGGCGTAAGCCGTCGCTACGCGTGCCCTCCCTTGGGCATTTATTTGCTTGAACCAAGGGACTGTGAACGGATTGGAGACAATGTAAAACGAGGCTACTTGTATCCAGAGAAACGCGGGCCTAAAATGACAGGTGTAGTGAAGGGGAGCGCCCTTGCAACTCGACGATCACCTGAAAAACCTGCTCCGTGAATTGGGACACGCCATCAATGACACGGTGTCCGACTCTGACCGGATCACCGGCGCCATTGCGGGAGTGCGCGCGCACGGATACGATATCGTGCTGAAGCTGGACGCGACGATCGGATTGGCGAAGCGGGACGCAGCCGCGGCAGAGGCCGCGAAGCTGACGACGCAGGACCGGCGATTCCTGGAATCACTGCGCATTCAGGTGGATCAGGAGTCGTTTGACCAGGTGCCGGACAAGAAACCGGCGGCGCGTTTGACGATGACGCCGCAGGACGTGCGGTTTTTGAAGTCGCTCAGGATTGCGACGGACGATATCGAATGAAGACCTTGCACAAAATCGAGGGATTAGTATTCGCGGCGGCGATGCTGGCGGGAATTTCGAGTGCGCCTGTGCGGGCACAGACTCCGGCGACGGTTGTTCCTGTGGTAGTAGATACGGCGGTGCCCATCGTGGTGAGCACGGTGAACGCCATCAAACCGAAGCTCCTGCCGGGAGTGGCCAAGTTTGAAGGTTTCGTGATGCACGCGAACATCGCCCAAATCACGGTGCGCGCGAAGGGCAATGATATGGCGCTGCAGACGTTTGCGCTGTCGGAACAAGTGTCGGCGAAAATGCAGGCAATCGTGGACAAAGGCGGCTACCAGTACGGCGACAAGGTCACGATTTATTACGATCAGACAAACTTAAAAGCTCTCAGAATTAAAGGTAAACCCTCGAAGGCCATCTGATTTGCGGAGCTAAGGCATGCTTCGCCTGCCCGCTGTTTCTGGACGATTTTATCCCGCCGATCCTGCTGCATTAACTTCGCTGGTCAAGCAATTTACTTCACAAGGGAAGATAAGTGCGCCGGAACGGGTGAAAGCGTGCTTGGTGCCGCATGCTGGGTACATGTACTCGGGCCATGTGGCCGGCGCTGTGTATGGGCGGATTGCCTTTCCGGGGAAAATTGTGATTCTTGGCGTGAGGCACCAGCCGCGCGGGGAGAAGGCGGCGATTCTTTCAAAGGGGGCCTGGCGCACGCCGCTGGGAGACGCGTTGATCGATGAGGCGCTGGCGGAGGCGCTGCGCACGGCTTGTCCTTTGCTGCGGGAAGACAGCGTGGCGCATGCGGCCGAACATTCGCTGGAGGTGCAGATTCCGTTCTTGCAGGTTTTGCGGCCGGGATTTGCATTTGTGCCCCTTGCACTCGGAACGGGGCATTTCGACGAGCTTGTTGCGGTGGGCGAAGGCATTGGGCGAGTGCTTGCCGCTTGGCCCGAAGAGATATTGTTGGTGACGACTTCGGACTTGAACCATTATGAAGACGACGCCACCACACGAGTGAAAGATCAGAAAGCGGTGGAACGAATCCTGGCGATGGATGCGCGGGGGCTTTATGACACGTGCGGCAAAGAAGCAATCTCCATGTGCGGATGGGGGCCGACGGTGGCGATGCTGACCGCCATTAAAAGTTTGGGAGTTGCACGCGCGGAATTGGTGAAGTACGCGACCTCCGGCGATATTTCCGGGGATTTCAGCGCGGTGGTGGGGTACGCAGGAATGTCCTTTTCTTAGAATTCATCGAAACGCAGTCTTCCAGTAATTCCTGTCAGAAAAGAAAAACGGTGAGGAGCCGTTTTTGCGTTAAGAATTAAGAATGTTTTAGTGCGGACGGCCGCCTCCACCTCCGGAGGGCGGAGCTGGAGCGGATGGAGCGTGAGAAGCAGACGAGGCTGCGGACGAGCCCGAGGTCCCCGATGAGCCGCCAGAAAAACCGCCACCGCTGTAGCCGCCTCCTGAGCGTGGCGCGGGTGGAGTCGGTATGTTGCGCGGCGGCGCAGCACCTGCGCGTGCAGAAGTGGGAGCGACGGTAACACGCGCCGTCGTAACGGAAGTACCATTTCGCGCAGCGACGGAGGGGTTCTTTTCCGTCGTCGGCTGCGAACCGTTGCGCGCTGCAACAGAATTTGCCTTGGTGAACCGGTGCTGTTGCGGGTCGTAGACGATCGAAGAATCGCGGTTCAGCGCAACGAGGCGCGTTCCGGCGGTGCCTTCGGCGAGCGTGCGCGAGGTGCGCGTGGGGGGTGTTGTGGCGACGAGGCCGGTGCTCAGGGCTTCACGCGCGGGCGATTTCACGGTCTCCCATTTTTGTCCGCTGCTTGCCGAAGGAATTGGGCCTCTGCTGGCTTGCCGGGGATCGGTGGAAAATATGCCGTGCTCGAGGTTCAGCGGGGTCTTGCCATCCTTGTCGAGAGGGTGCATCGGAACTATGCCGAGCTGGCCATTCTGGCGAACGAACATTGCAGTGGAGGCTCTATAAATCGGATGCGGAGGATGAACGAATGGTGTAAAACGCTTGTAAGGAGAGCCCTGGTAATAGATGGGCGGCGAATAGAACCAGCCGCCGCAGGAAGCATCGAAGAGCCAGCCCCCATAGTGATAGGGTGCCCAGCCCCAGGGCTGAAAGCTCGCGAAAGTCCAGCCAAAACCGGGATCCCAGAACCAATCTCCTGAACTGAACGGCGACCAGCCCAAGCCGACGCCGAAGGGCCGCCAACCATAACCGTAACCGCCGCAGGAAGACCAGTTGCCGTAGGTGTAAAGGTCAGCGATGCCCGGCACGTAACCGCCAGCGCTCGTGTATTGCGTGGAAGCGCTATTTGCGGAGGAAACTGTATCCATGCGGCCGGAAACCCAATGATCGAATTCATCGCCGGCGGGAAGCGCGCCGAGGCTGATGGAGTCGTCACCGGCTTTCATCGAAAGCGACTGGCCTTTGCTGAGCGGAGTCGTCTCTTTCTTGTGGAGGACGGAGATGCGGCCGGTCAGGACGGCGACGTTGCTGCCGTCGTCGAAATTGTTGATGCGAAATGAGCCTCTGCCGCTGGCCTCGACGGTGAAATCCCCGCCGGTCACGCTGAAGTAGTCACCCCCCGAGGGATTGACGTAGAAAGACGCGGACCCCTGGCGGAGGACGAGACGAGTGGTGAGGGCGCCGTCCTGGAGAGAAAGGTCGAAGAAATCGAGAACGGTGTTTTCATTCAGAAACGCCATGACGCCATTTTCAAATTCCACTTCGGCATGGCCGCCGTTATCCGTCGAGACCACATAGCCCTGGCGGATGGGCAGGTTAAGCTGCGCCCTTTCCCAGACCGCTTTCTGATCGGCGAGAGGATCGCCGTGAGCTTCGCGCGTGAAGCGCACATCTCCCTGGACAATGCTTAAGCGAATGACGCGGGCGTGACTGGAGTCGGCTTCCGCAGGCTGCGGTTGGAGGCAAACGAACAGACCGAGGAATGAGATGGATACGATGGAACGAAATACAGCATTGAAACTCATGAGTCACCCCCATCGGTGACGATGCCAGCTTGCTAACTTCTTAGACGGACGGCACACGGGACAGGTTGCGCCAGCCTTAGCCCCAAGGGCATGGTCTCGCCGCGTAAAGTCTGCGTCAAGCCTTGAATTGGCGGGAGATGCGAATTGCATGACAATGTCGTGCGAAAGCTTCGGAGGTAGGATTCGATCCAGCGAATGGATATGACGAAAACTTTTCGCGAAGGGAGTATTGACACGCCGCAGATGTATCGCTAGTTTCGGAGGGAGATAATATCCGTTAGCTATCGTAGCGTGTCCCGGGGACAGTCGCACGATAGGAGACTTTGTTCGCTGAAATTCATTTATTCGGTGGAGTCAAGGTCCGGAAGTTCGATCACCTGGGGGGTGAGTTATGAGAAGTGTATTTCGAATGGTGGCAGGGGTGTTGTTACTGGCAGGGTTGTTGACGGGCCCGCATGCCTATGGGCAGGGAGGCGCGACGGGGGCCCTCAGCGGCGCGGTGCTGGACACCAGCGGCGCGTCCATCAGTGGTGCGGAAGTGCAAATTATCGATGCGCGCACCGAATCGATTGTGCGAAAGCTGCCGACTGGAACAGAGGGATTATTCTTCGCGACGCTGCTCCCGCCAGGAAATTACGTCGTTGTTGTTAACAAATCGGGTTTTGCGGAAGCCAAAGCCCTGGACATCGAAGTACGCGTGACCGAAACGACGCGCGTGACCATTACGTTGAAGCCCGGATCGGTAACAGAAAAAGTCGAAATCTCAGCGCAGGTCACGAACGTTGAGACCAGCAACGCCACGACGGGACAGTCCCTGGGAACGGCCACGGTGCGCGAACTTCCCCTGGCGACGCAGAATTATCAGCAACTTCTCACGCTTTCCACCGGCGCACAAGCCGATTTGAACAGCGCTTCGCAACTGGGTCGCGGCAGCGTGAAGCTGTTCGTGAACGGGCAGCGCGAAGATAACAACAACTTTTTAATCGATGGAATCAGCGCGACGGACTACAACGTGGCGCAAGCTACCTACGTTCCGCTGCCCAATCCGGACGTCATCCAGGAATTCAAGGTGCAGACTTCGCTGTATGACGCGAGCCAGGGACGAGACGGCGGAGGAAACGTCAACGCCATTCTTAAATCGGGGACGCGAGAGTTGCATGGCGACGCTTACGAATTTTTCCGCAACACGGCTTTGAACGCCAACGATTTCTTCCTGAATCGCGAAGGCGAAGCCCGCCCGGAGATCAACCAGAACATCTTTGGCGGAAGCCTCGGCGGACCCGTGGTGAAGAGTCAGTTCGGCTATTTTTTTGTGAACTACCAAGGCACGCGGCAGAGGAGTGGGGATTCACCCGGAACCATCATTAGCACGACCATTCCTTACATTCCGGCGGCGGACCGCTCGTCCATGACCGCCCTAGAGGCCGACTGCGGCGTTCCGAGCATTGATCCCGTGGTTTTCGCGCTTTTGAACACGAAGAGCAATCAGTTCGGCGGCGAAAGCGGGGGGTATCTCTTTCCGGCGCCGACGAGTGCGCTGAGCGGCCCGGCCGTGGCGCCATGCTCTTCCGTTCCCTTCGTGGTCAGCAAGCCGGGAACGTACACGGATGACCAGTTCACCAGCAATTGGGACCGCGAGTTTCGCGGCGGGCAGGACAAACTGTCGGCACGCTTTTTCTTTTCCAATTCGGAGAGCGTGTTGCCCTTCGGCGGGGGCGACCTCCAGGAGTCACTGGGAAGCACGCTGGCGAGCAGCATCAGCTCGGCGTCGTTGAATTTCCCGTTCGACACACCGGTGGGCGCGCGATTTTTGAACGTTACGGAAACGCATCTGTTTTCCCCAACGCTCGTGAACGAGTTCCGCTTTGGGTTCGTGCACATCAACGACCAGCTGAATAACGTGGACCCTGTGACGGCGCAGGATGTCGGCATTGACCGGCCGACGAACAATGTTACGAGCTCGATCTATAAGTTCGTGCTGTCCACTTCAGGTTTTGAGTTTGGACCAGCGCCCTTTGCCAACCAGCATCAGGACCAGAACAACTACGATGTGACGGATACTTTGAGCTGGGTCAAAGGCCGGCATGTCATTCGATTTGGCGGCGAATTCACGCGAGTGAATCTCAACAAGCTGTTTCCGCAGGTATTCAACGGCGAGCTGTTCTTTACCAATACGCCGACGAACGGTCCGGAGCCGACGGCTACGACGGACTTCCAGAATTTCCTGGTGGGCGCACCGCAATTCAGCTTCGGAGGTGGTGGAGTTTACAATCACCAATACCGGAGCAACAACTACGCGGTGTTTGCTCAGGATGATTGGAAAATTCGAAACGATCTGACACTGAACCTCGGTCTGCGTACGGAAATTTTCGGCGCGTTCCATGACGACCTTTGCCACATCGGAAACCTGAATCCGGCGCTCGCGAATGAGGGAGAATTCCCGTTTGTTTATCCTTCGTGCGTGAAGAGTCTGGGCTTGTCGGGATTGACGGGGAATGCGAACGACACTACTCTCAGAAATAATTACTCTACAGGGATCGGGCCGCGCATCGGTTTGGCATACGACGTCCTGGGGCACCACAACACCACCATTCGCGCAGGCTACGGGATTTACTACGTGCGCGAGGACGTAGGCAACGTGGACCAGCTTTCCTTCCAGACACCGTTTCTGCCGGTGGCTTTCGGAGGCGGACCTCCGGGTTGCCTGAGTACGTTCTTTTCGTCAAATGCGACGGGAGCTTGCGCGCCAAATCTGAATGCTTTGCCGACGGCCGGGACGCTGAGCGGTGCGTTCATTCCGTGCTTGTCCGTGTTTCAAGGCTTCCCTGGCGGCGACACCACCCAAGCCGCAAATTACGGGACCGCCACGGGAAGCGCTTGCCCGGGACCACTGCCATCCGAGGACATTTTCGGACTGGAGGTTCCAAGTCACTTTGTCGTGCCAAATACCCAGCAGTGGAACCTGACCCTCCAGCGTTCGTTGGGGAAACAATGGGTGCTTGAAGTCGGCTACGTGGGCACCCACACCGTACACCTGCGCGAGACGCGCGACAGCCTGGAAGCGCAGGACGCAAGTCCCGCTCACCCCGTGAACATTAACAACCCAACCTTCTGCAACCCCAATCCTTGCGTCATCACGACGAACACGTTTGCCAATGCGATTGCACGTTCCGTGGATCAAGGCATCAACGGATACTCCGGGTTCCAGTTATTCGCTGATGACGCCTATTCGCATTACAACTCATTGCAAACCACACTGTCACGCCGCTGGGGCGCAGGTTACTTCCAGGCGGCGTACACGTTCTCGCGTTCCACTGACGCCACTTCGACAGGTAACACGGCGTTCAATTCGGCGTTCAACAACGAAAGCACCCTGGCGGATTCCTACGGGCTTTCGGACTTCGACCGAACCCATCGGCTGGTCGTGAGCTATCGGTACGAACTGCCGTTCTTCAAGGGCGAGACCGGAGCAAAGGGGATCGCGCTCAGTGGTTGGGCAGTGAGCGGAATCACCATCGTGCAGTCGGGCGAGCCTTTCTCTGTTTTGGATTCCGGAGCCGGGACAGCCTTTTTGGGTGCTGGATTTACGCCGGGAACTTTGACAGGGAGCCTGGCCGGCGGCGCCACACTATCCAGCGCGCTGAGCAGCGGCGGCATTGGGAACCGGGTCGCTAACGGCTATTTGAATCCCTCGGCCTTTACGCCTGCCGCGGAGCTTTATCCCACAGAATGTTTGACGGACAGCAATTTCTGCACAACCGGATTCGGCAACCTTGGCCGAAATACTTTCCGTGGACCCGGACAGCAAAACTGGGACTTCTCGCTGATTAAAAACTTCAAGCTCACCGAGAGGCAGAATCTGCGGTTCACGACCGACTTCTTCAACCTGTGGAACCACGCGAATTTTGCGAATCCGACGGTGACGGACGTGGAGACCATTAACCTGGCGAACCCGGCGAGCAGTCCGTTCGGCAAAATCACCAGCATGGTGGGAACGCCGCGCTTGATCCAGTTTTCGCTGCGGTATTCGTTCTAAACCGTCGCGAACCGGCGAATGGCCAGAGGCACGGGAAAGAGGCACGGGAAACCGTGCCTCTGTTTTTTTGCAGGAGACATTTTGGCGCGGAGCTTTGCGCGCATCCGCCTGGGCGCTTGGTGCGGCAAAATGATAGGATTCAGCGGACGACTATGCCACGCATTGCATCGCGCGTTTCTCAATTGAATGGCGAAGGAGCGCTCTCGGTTTTTGCCCGCGCCAAGGAATTGGAACGCGCCGGCAGATCGATTATCCATTTGGAACTCGGCGAACCGGATTTTCATCCGGCTGCGGCGGTCGTGCAGGCGGTTTGCGAGGCTGTGACGGCGGGGCGGGATCGGTATGTGTCGACGCGAGGGATTCCGGCGCTGCGGGAGGCCATTGCGGAATATTTGCAGCTGACGCGGCGATTGGACGTGACCGCGGAGCAGGTGCTTGTCGCGCCCGGGTGCAAGATGGCGCTATCGCTCGCGATGATGGCGCTCATCGAGCCGGGCGATGAGGTGCTCTATCCCGATCCTGGGTTTCCAATTTATCCGTCGTTCACGCGTGGGTTAGGCGCGAAGGCGGTGCCATTCGGGTTGGAAGAGAGGAACGGGTTTCAGCCTGATCTTGGCGAGATCGCTGGCAAGATTACTCCGCGAACCACCGCGTTGATTTTCAATTCGCCCAACAATCCTACAGGAACGGTTTTTAGCGGCGATGCGCTGCGACAAATCGCGGCGCTGGCAGAGAAACACGACCTTTGGATTATTTCCGACGAGATTTATGCGCGGATTTTGTTTGGCGGGGAATACGAATCGATCTGGTCGCTGCCGGGGATGGCGGAGCGAACGATCATCATTGATGGATTTTCGAAAAGTTTTGCGATGACGGGTTGGCGGCTGGGTTATGCGGTGGCGGCAAAGCATGTGATCGATGCGATGGATTTGCTGGTGCTCAATACATTCACTTGCACAGCCGAATTCACACAAATAGCAGGGATGGAAGCGTTGCGTGATTCCACAGGCGCTGTGGGCGCGATGGTGGCAGAGTACCGCAAGCGACGCGATTTGTTTGTGGCTGGACTGAATCGCATTCCTGGATTTCGTTGTATGGCGCCAGGCGGCGCGTTTTATGCCTGGGTAAATATTGAAGAGACCGGACTGCCAGCGGAGGAAGTGGCGAAGATTCTTTTAGAAGAAGCCGGTGTTGCCGGGATTGCAGGAGCGGCGTTTGGTGCTGGCGGGAAGAATTACTTGCGGTTTTCGCTGGCGAGCGCGCTGGAGTTGCTTGATGAGGCTTTGGGTAGAATGCAGAGAGTGTCCTCCAAGTGGCGGGCTGCTGTGGCGCGGTAGGGCACGCTTTCGAGCGTGTCCATTTTTTGCATTCGCGCAAGATAAAGAAGAAGGCGGAATCTTGGAGACTCAGGGTTAACAGGAACGCCTGTCCTACCTTTTTGCGAGGAAATCGATGAGAAATTTGATTCGTTCGAGTGGAGTCATTTTTGTTTTCGTGCTCGCTGCGCTCTTCTTCCGTGCGCCGCTGGCCGATGCACAGGCAAAGCCGCTCGCTGGTGCCGATGTGCCCAAAATTTACGAGAAGCTTCTAAAGCAGATCGACCAAATTCCAATTTACGACAACCACTCGCACGCCACTTTCCCCGACGATTCCGACATGGACGCCCAGGCGGCGCCGCCGGATGAAAGTTCTGTGATGCGGCTGCGCGACACGAATCCCGAGTTCGTGGCCGCGGCCAAAGCGCTGTTTGGCTATCCTTACGACGATTTCAAGCCGGAACACGCCAAATGGCTCATCGATAAGAAAAAAGCGGCCGAGGCCGCGGGTGGCACGGCGTATTGGGACGGCATCCTGGACAAATTAAATATCGAAACTTGTCTTGCGAATCGCGTCGCGCTGGCCCCCTATCTCGATCCGAAGCGTTTTCACTGGGTTTTCTTCGTGGATTCTTTCCTGTTTCCGCTCGACAACCGCGACCAGACGGGGAAGAACCCGGACATGGGCGTGTACATCCCCTTGCAGGAAAAAGTCTTGCATCGCTACATGAAGCAGGAAAATGTGAGTGCACTGCCTGCCGATCTGGCAGGGTACGAGGCGTTCGTCCGCCAGACCGTTCGCGACAACAAGAAAAAGGGCGGAGTGGCCATGAAATTTGAGGCCGCTTACTTCCGCTCGCTGTATTTTCAGGATCCCCCTTGGGAAAAAGCAGCGGCCATCTATTCCCGCTTCCATTCCGGCGGCGTTCCAACGGAAGACGAGTACCGGACATTTCAGGATTACATTTTTCATGTGCTGATTGACGAAGCCGGCAAGCAGAACCTTTCCGTGCATTTTCACAGCGCGGTGGGCATTGGCGATTACTTCAGCATGCGCAACGGGAATCCACTGAATCTGGAAAACGTGGTGCGGGACCCGCGCAACAGCAAGATCAATTTCGTGCTGATTCATGGCGGCTATCCGTACACGCTCGATATGATCTGGATGACAGCGGCAAAGAACGTGTACACGGATTCGTCGTTGATGGGCTATTACGTTTATCCGTCGGAGCTAAAGAATATTTTGAAGCAGTGGATTTCGCTGTACCCGGAACGGATTATGTTTGGTTCTGACGCATTTCCGTTCAACGATGCGGTGGGCGCGGAGGAAACGTTCTGGCTGGCGTCGCGTTCCGCGCGCATGGCGATTGCCGCGGCGCTCGCGGAATTGGTTTCCGAAGGGGCGTTCAGCGAAGACAGAGCTCTGGAATTAGCGCACATGTACCTGCACGATAATGCGGCAAAACTGTACGGAGCCAAACCATGAGCAACCCTGCGGAAATGAAATACATCCCTTGGAAGAGCGTGCAGCGCGAGCAGCTCAATCCGCTGATAGAGCGCGAGATGGTGGTCGGTGACAAAATCATGCTGGCTCGCGTGCTTATCAAGAAGGGCGGACACGTGCCGATGCATCATCACCACAACGAGCAGGTGACCTACATTCTCGAAGGGGCATTAAAGTTCGCGATCGACGGCAAAGAGATTGTGGTGCACGCGGGAGAAGTGCTGTGCATTCCTCCACACATGCCGCACGAAGCGTGGGCGCTCGAAGACACCGTGGACCTGGACGTTTTTAACCCGCCGCGGGAAGACTGGCTTAACAAAACCGACGATTACCTGCGGCATGGCCGCTGAAGGGCAGGCCCAAAACCCCAGCTTTGCTCTGCCGGGCAAACCCACCCTGCCCCTATTTTCGGCACCTGCCCACGAAAGAACGTAGACAAAGGCCTATGGTCTTGATTACCGTAAAAGAGTGGCTGATTCCAGGCGTGGGGTCAAACCTCTGAGGGGAGAATCATGAAGAGGCAATTTGCAGTAGTGTTTTTGATGCTTGGGGCGGCGTGCGCGGTGCGCGGGCAGGATACGACCTCGGAAGCCGCTGCAACCGGCCGCAATGTCGCGGCGGGATATTCGCCTGCGCCGGCCGCCGGTGCAACGCTTTATCAGCCTGACACGAGCGCAGCCGTTTCGTTCGCTCCGAACTTCACCGGGAACTTCGCTGCGAACTCAGTCACCGATTTCGCCACCAACTTCGGGCCAGTGCCTATTTTCGCATCGCCTTCTGAAAACGCCTCACCCGAAGCCGCTCCTTCGCCCGCGCCCGATCCGAAGTTTATTTACGGAGGCCGCGACGATTTCCGCTGGCAACTGGCGCTTGGCGTCGACTGGATTAGATTCCGGTCTTCGATCTTTAACGCCAGCGCCGTGGGCGTCAGCAGCTCGGTAACCTACTTCACCAACGAGTGGTTCGGAGTCGAGGGAAACATTAACACCGGATTCGCGCCGGAAATATTCCAGAACGAGCACGTAAAGCTCCTGACTTTTGGCGCTGGGCCGAAGGTCGCCTGGCGTGAGCGTAAATGGGAACCTTGGCTGCACGCCATCCTTGGAGGAGCGCACGAACAGCCGCAGACCGCGGGCAACAGCAGGACGGCGTTCGCTGTGGAGGTGGGAGGCGGTGCGGACTATCGTTTCAATCCTCGTTTGTCAGGACGTTTGGAAGGCGATTGGGTGCGTACGAACTTCTTCAGCCAGCAGCAAAACAATTTTGTGCTGATGGGTGGGGTGGTTTTCCACTTCTGACGAGCAGCTGATTCCAAACTCTAATAAATTCCGTGGATTGAACCTTGGGCTTTGACTTCTCCGTTTGCGACGGAGAGTTGATAGTCGTCTCCACCCGCCCCTTTCCAATTTCTAATGTTGAACGTAGCGCCTGACGGAACGCGGTGGACGACAACTCCTGTGAAGCTCAACGAAGTCTTCCTTCGACAAACATGCGGTGGATTTCTTGTTTCCATAAAATAGGCGGGCCCTGCGCCGGTAATCTTCGACTCGCCGTCTGGTTCGATAAGGACAGCGGCACCCTCCTCTACCGCAATGGCGCGTATCTGTTTGGCCCAGCCGTCCTGCAAAATGCGTGCCAGGAAGACGAGCAGCCGGCCCATGCGGTCGCGCTTTGCGAAATGTGTGTCGGTGATGATCCCGGTGAGCAAAGGAATCCGCAGGAAATCGCGCGCGAGAGTCACCTTGTTGCCGTAAGGGTCGGCGAGCGCGTCCGCGGAATGAAGCGTGTCAATCATGGAAGAAAAAGAAAATTCACCGAGTACCGCAAGACCGGCGCTGGAGCCACCGATTGGTTTTCCGGCGGCAATGTGGCGATTCAGTGCGTCTTCGACAGGCGTGTCCTGCCAGAAACGGACGTAGTTGGATTGGTCCCCGCCAGCGATAAAAATGACCTCTGCCTGGGCGATGTGTCCCAGAAGCTTTGGATCGTCCGAGTCTTCGCGTTCCGAAAAGACGATGGTTGCCGCGGAGTTCAGCGGACAGAGAGCGCGGATTTCTTCGTTCACTTTCTGGGCGTAATCGTCCTCGGTGTTGGCGCGGAGGATCAGGAAGTCGCCGCCGTCGGCGCGTTCGCATAGAAATTTCAGCGCAGGATCCTGGTCGCCGCCACCCATCAACGCGAATCCGCCGCGCGGAATGGCGGTGCTGTCAGCGGCATTTCCCGTGCGGAAATATTTCCACTTCGCGGACGCACGCGGTACAAGCAAAAACTGCGCCAGCGCAAGGCAGAGGCTGGCGAAGTAAAAGCAGGCGTTTTTAGCCATGTGTCTTGAAAGCACTTTGGCCGAGTGAGATTACCAGATATCGGCACTCCGCAGGAGAAGTTGGGAAGCACCCGCCTGAAAAGGTTCAGCCTGCGATCAACGAAACGATTTTGCGGGCGCAGGCAAAGGGGATTGGTACTTCGTGACGTCGAGTTGTTGCCAGTCGCCGTGCTCGATGCCTTCGCGAATCTGTGCGGCCGTCTTACCCTTGCGCGATTGCTCGTACGAGTAAAAGTTTTCGCGCTCGCAGACGCCGCAAACCGCTGCATGTTTGCTCACATAACAATCCAGAAGGCTGCCGTGGCCCTGGCTGCGGTCGCAGTGGCAATAGCAAGGCTGCTGATAGAGGACTTTTTTGATGCGCGCCGCCAGGCTATAAGCGTTCTGGGCAGTCGCGTCGTCGAAGAGCGAAGGACTAAGAGTTGCCGGTAACGGTCCGTCTGGAAGCGTCGTGTGAAATGCCGGAACAGGCTCACTGGTTGCTTCCTGGGCCAGGTGGCTAACGGATCGCGAGGAAGCGAGTTGGGGAACCAGGGCCACGCCAAGGGCCACAACCACTAGAATTGTCCCACTAAAAAACTTTTGTGTTCCACGCATGTTCGCCGCCCCTCTTTGGTAGCCGCAGACTTCAACGTCACGTCGCCCGAATCCAGATGCTTAATACTGTACGGCGGCAGCGCAGGAAATTCCACTTCCGACGCTGGGGGTGCCTGAAAGAGCTTCTCAGGGCAGCCGCAGGACACCAACGCGCACCACTTCCAGCCTGGTTACGTCCATGACTTTGTCGTTGTTCATGTTATCGATCTGGCTGTTCGCGATGAAGTAGAAATCAGAGCCTCGGATCGCCCCGGTAGTCGGCAACACGCAAAGGCTCGTTCGGTTTTCCAGAACTGTCGCGCGCGTTACGCGAAGCCCATCGCTCGAAAGATGAAACGCTACAATGCGAGGCGTTCCGATTCCGTTTTGAATGCCGATCAGGCTGCCACGGTGCCAATAAAGACCATCAATACCTGCTAGCGTGCTACGCGGCCCGGGATCGAGGTCGTGGCTCTGGCTGTTCGCAAGGTCCACCCTCAGCACGCCCAGGTTATCCGCGACGTAAAGAGTATTGTCGTCGTCGCTCAAGGCAACGCCATTTGGATAAAAGAGCGGCCGATGAAGCGGCAATGTCGCAAAGGTCTGCGCAGACGGGTCGAATCGCAGGACTTCGTTCGCCAGGCTATCGGTGGTAATCACCTCGCCATTTTTTCGAACGACGAGATCGTTGAAGCCGTGTCTTGCCGAACCGGCGGGCTTGAAACGCCCCAGAAGTTTCCCGCTAGCATCAAAGTGCAAGAGTTCGCTCTGGCCGGTGCTATCCGTGAACGAATCAGCCCAGACTGTGTCGTCGCTTGCATTCAAGCGAATGCCGAGCACGGGCAGAAGAGCAAAACGATCCGCGGGAACGAAGTCGCTTTCATTTCCATCGCGCCCAATTTCCACGATTTTCCGGCGGTTCAGGCTACTCACGTAAAAAAGATTGCGCTGGGGGTCATAGGCCAGGCCTTCCGGAACCAGGTCTTTCTCCTTGGTGCGGAACGCTTCGCGCGCTTGCGCCACCACGGGGAAATCCTGATGAACACCCTCGATCATGGCGGTGAATTCCTTCATGGTTTTCAACTCCAGGAAAAGCGGCTCACCGGATGGATCGAACCCTTCATGCAATGCCAGGCATTGCTTCAGAAGCGCCAGAGCCTCGCGTGTTTCCCGCAAGTGCTGTTTTGCGGCTGCCAGGGAATAGAGTACGGCGCCACGATCAGGAAAGGTGCTCCGCAGTTTTTCCAAGGCGGCAATTTCGGCGCGCACTTCCTCGGCATCCGTGGGCTCGGCGGGAGCGCCTTTAACATCTTCCGGATCCTGGCAACGTGCTGGAACAGGCGCCAATAAGGCTGCGAACGCAGAAAAAATAACCAGAAAAAATCGAAGAGCTTTGCGGCGAAGTTTCATGGCACAGCGGCTGAGGAAACCTGAAGACGAGTTTACGCGAGAAGGGCTTGCGGTCGAACATATGCGGCGGGAGAGGGAGCCGTAGTGATCGGCCGTCCATCCACATGCCGCATGCGCAGATTTTTCTGAACGCGGCGTCCCCAGGCGCGCACAAACATAAAATTCAATCCGCCGCCGATTACGGAGCTGGCCAGGGGGATCAAGCGGCCCACCCATTTCTCAGCCGTCTCCTGTCCGAGCTTCAGGGCCAAGCGTTCGGCGATACGCGGGGCCAGCCTTTCGATGAGCTGCTTTTCCGCGAGATCCTTGCCGTAGTCCACGCCCATCGCGGCGGCAGCCGCCATCCAAAGCTCCAAGTGCTCGTTTTCTCCGCGGTTCTCGAAACCGTACAGCAGGCAGAGCTTTTGGACCAGCCGGAGAGTGAAGATCGTTAACAGCCCAGCATCGGGAATGATAGTGATCATCCCGCCGAGACCAAAGCCCGCACCTTCAAGGAGCGCAAGCCGTTCGGTGTCGCGAATCAATGCTTTGGCGATGGCATCCAGGCGTTCTACGGGGATTCGGTGCATGTTCCGGAAGTTCGGGACGTCCAGTCCATATTTCCTTTTGAGCTGACGGCGAAAGTCTTCCGCATCGATTTCAACCGAGCGAATTCCTTTAAGGAGCCCAAACCGGGCTATTCGCCCGAGAACTCCTCCACCACCCGAATTGTGTAACCCTGCCATGCCTTTTAGCATCCTACGGCGGTTAGATGCGCCTGGCAACCCCCAAGTGGTACCAGGGTTCTGACCTAGCAAGGCGGAGTTGCATAAATAGCTGCTTGCAAACCAGCGTACTACTTGACGCGGAAAATCTTTTCGGTAAACTGCATTTTTCTCTATGGCGACCTTGCCCCAAATCGTTCCGTCAGAAGTCGTTCACGACTTCGACTTTCCGCAGCGAGAGGCGGCCTTCTTTTACGGACTCTTCCTGCGTGGCCACTCCGCGGAAGCCTTGCGCAGGGATATCGAAGTGCCTGCCGTGGTGCTGGCGAAGTGGCACCGCGAGGCCGAGAGAGAGCCGGAGTTGCGCGATATCTTCAGCCGCATGGTGGAATACCGCAGGCACGTCCTGGCCATCTTCGACACTCTGGTAGGGTCGGACGTTCACAACCATCGCGTGCAGTAGCTTTTCCCCCGACTGTTTCTCTCCCCCGGTCCAACCGCCCGGTTCGCGTACCTGTTACGTACTCTCGTGTCCTTCAAGAAAAGCCTGTTCTTTCGCTCAGGTCAAAATTTGTCAGAATTTCTCAGGCAACCTCTTGCTTTCTCCCCGGTTCTAACGGCAGTCGAGGGGACAAGTGCCACAAAACGCAGGACATTCCTCGATTGACGGGCACCTTGTCCGGGGGTAGAATTCAGACGTCCGAAGTGAAGTTGAGGTGTGACTCATGCCACGGGTTATCCGTACCCTGATAGCTACCGCATTCTCATTTGTCATCGTTGTACCACCAGGTTCCTCGCAATCCCCACAGGCTCAGGATCCTACCGCGACGCCCGCTCCTCAGACGCTCACCAAAGAGCAGAGGAAGGAGCAGAAGCAAAAGGCGAAAAGGACCCTCAAAGAACTCGACAGCCAGTACAAGCAATGGCTGAACGAAGACGTGATCTACATCATTTCGCCCGATGAGCGGAATGCTTTCCTTCAGCTCGATACCAACGAAGAGCGCGAACAATTTATCGAAGCTTTTTGGCTGCGACGCAGCAACAATCCGGATTTGCCCGACAACGACTTTAAAGATGAGCACTACCGGCGCATTGCTTACGCCAACGAACATTTTGCTTCCGGCATTCCTGGCTGGAAGACCGACCGCGGCCGCATGTACATCATGTGGGGGCCGGCGGACGAAGTCGATTCGCACCCCATGGGCGGCACATGGGATCGACCGATGGAAGACGGCGGCGGTTCCACGACGACCTATCCATGGGAAACCTGGCGTTGGCGGTATCTCGAAGGAATTGGCGAGAACATCGAGTTGGAATTCGTAGATACGACAGGCTCTGGTGAATATCACCTGACGATGGATCCGTCGGAAAAGGACGCTCTGCTTCACGTCCCTGGCGCCGGATTGAGCTTGCTGGAATCCATGGGTCTGGCCTCGAAGACCGACCGCTTCACCCGCTCGGACGGCACCAACCTGCCGACCGCCATGGGTGGAACTCCCGCCAGCATGGACGAATTCAATCGCCTTGAACTCTATGCCAAGGTCCAGAAACCGCCAGAGGTGAAGTTCAAGGATCTCGAAGCCATTGTCACCGCGCGCATCGTGCGCGACCAACTCAAGTTTAACTGGCGCACGGATTTTCTGAAGGTTACGAATGACACCGTGCTCGTGCCCATCACCGTGCAGGTCTCGAATGGCCAGCTTTCCTTCCAGTCCAAGGACGGCATCCATTCCGCAACGCTCAACGTCTTTGGGCGCGTCAGCACCCTGACCGGAAAAGTCGTGCAGACCTTCGAAGATCCCGTCAGCAAGGATTTTCCGGATTCACTCTTCCAACAGTCTCTTAAGCTGCAATCCATTTATCAAAAAGCGGTTCCGCTGCGCCCCGGCCTGTACCGTCTGGATATCGTTGTTAAGGACGTCCAGAGCGGGAACGTGGGCGTCATCAATAGTGCGCTGCGCGTCCCCCGTTACGAGGATGACAAGCTGGACGCCAGCACTCTGATTCTTGCGGACCAGTTGGAGCATGTTCCGGCCAAGCAGATTGGCACAGGTCAGTTCGTTTTGGGCTCCACAAAAGTGCGGCCGCGCCTTGATAACGCGTTCTCGACCGCCGACCGTTTGGGGATTTATCTTCAGGTTTACAACCTCAAAGCGGACGACACAACGCACAAGTCCAACGCCACATTCCTGTACACCGTGAAGAAGGGCACCGAGCAGGTCTTTCAATTTAAAGAGACTTCGGCGGATATGAAGCAGACCGGTGACCAGGTCACCATCGAGCGATGGTTGCCGCTCGCCAGCATGGCGCCCGGCAAGTACACCATTGAAGTCCTGACCACGGATGGCGTTACCAAACAAACCCTTTCCAAGACGGCGGACTTTACCGTGAAGGGGCCGCAAGAACCGACGAAAGCAGCCGCCAACACAGGTCCAGGGAGGTAGTACGAAGTGAATCGAGGACAGGTCCGAGTCTGGGGGGCACTCGTACTGGCCGCGGCGTTCTCAGCCATGGGAGCGAATCCGGCGTTGGCACAGTTGAAGTCTGTCCAGGGGATTCTCTCGGGCGTAGTGCGCGACGCAGCGGGAACTCCGCAGATGGGCGCGAGCGTCCAAGTGATCCCCGAAGCAGATGCGGCTGCCAAAGCCGTCGATTTTTTTACCAACACCCAAGGAATCTTCCGCGGAGAAAAGCTGCCTCCGGGCTTTTACACCGTACGCGTCACTCTCGCGGGCTTTCTTCCCACCCTTGAGAAGCATGTCCGCGTCAGTGCCAATCTGACGACACTCCTTCGCATCGAGCTGGAATCCATGTTTGCTTCGCTCGAACAGTTACGGCGCGCTCCTTCCGCTGCCGCCAGTGAAGCGGATGACTGGAAATGGGTCTTGCGTTCGGCTGCTTCGGCGCGTCCCGTTCTTCAGTGGGCCGATCCCGATCCGCTCGGGACGGTCAATGCCGACGGAGAATCCGCTTCTTCGGATGCAGCCCACGGGCGACTTGATTTCACCGACGGCGCTCGAAAGCCAGGCTCGGTTTCCAACCTTCCTGCCAGCCCTGCAACTGCCTTTGCCTACGATCAGCGGTTGGGATCGGCAAGCCGCTTACTCCTTGCCGGACTTATGAGTATGAGCGATGACGGTGATTCTCCCGCTGGGGGAATCGCTACGGTCTGGCTGCCTTCCGGATCGCTGGGCGCTGGTCCGCATACGGCTGTAGTTTTGCGCGAATCAAAGCTTGGGGATATCGGCCCGTCATTCCGCGGCGTTCGCGTCGATCAGGGCGGTTCCATGACTTTGGGGACCGGAACGGTTCTTCAATATGGCGGTGAATACGTTCTCGTGGGCCTTGGCAAACCTGCGACTTCCATCCGGCCGCGCATGCAAATCGATGAGCGAATCTCCGAAGAATGGACCGCCTCCCTTATTTTTGCCTCCGTGCCTGCGGGCCCAGAGCCGCTTGAGGGGATCGATGGAGAAAGCACGAGCGCGATGGCGGCCGCACTAAACGAGCTGGATGCATTTCCCGTTCTCATGTGGCGCGCAGGGCGTCCCGTCCTTGAGAGCGGTTTTCATGAGGAGATGGCCGCGGTGCGCAAGGTAGGAACACGCGGCAAATTGCAGATTGCCGCTTTCCACGAGGACAATAGTCACGTGGCCGTCTTCGGACGTGGCTCCAATCTGCCGCCGGCCGATTTTTTCCAGGACGTTTATTCCAACGGGTTTTCGTATGACGGAGGCTCTTCGAGCAGTTGGGGCACGCGAGCCGCCTATAAGGAAAAGCTGACCGACGACGTCGAACTGACCGTGCTTTATGCGTTTGCGGGCGCTCTGACTCCTTCCAGCGGCGCCGCGGGGCCTCTTCGCGAGCTTCTTCGCACCGCAGACCGGCACACTCTCGGTGCGAAAGTATCCGCTCGGGTGTCGCGTTTCGGCACGAGCGTAAGTGGCGGTTACCAGTGGATTAGCGGAACTACATTCTCGCGCGTGGATGGCTATGGCGAATCTCTCCTCGACATGGAGCCCTACTTGCACATCGGCGTACATCAGCGGTTGCCCAAGTTTGGCCCGGGCCGGTGGGAAGCCAACGCGGAATGCGACAACCTTCTTGCCCAGGGATATGTCACTCTGAATACCCCGGATGGCCGGATAACCCTCATGCCCGCTTTTCGCACGTTCCGGGGTGGTCTCAGCCTGCAGTTTTAGCCACAGATTGGGCTTTGGAAAGCTGTATGGCTCCTTCCATAAAGCGGATGATTCAGAAACCCTCTCCCGTAACATTTTGCAAAGTATTGACACTAAATGAGTTACTAGATTTTATCCAATTCCAAAGAATGGACGTTCGCTTGCACTTAAGTTGCAGCGTTTCGGTGTACCCCAACCAGGGCCGGTCATGAAGCAAAATCTGCGAGTCAGTCTCGGGGCCGTCGTGCTGGCGCTTGCCACGCTGGCCGCCATGATTTTCGCCTGGCTGAACTTTGTCCAGAGAACCGAATTCGACTCTCCCGATGACGGAGTGGTTTGGCTCGACACCACCCAAGGCGTCCAGGCTAGCCAGGTAGCGCCGAACTCCCCCGCCGCCCACGCTGGGGTGCGCGAAGGAGACGCTCTGCTGGCCATCAACGGCGCCCCTATCACCCGGCAAGTTCAGGTCACCAAACGGCTGTGGCGCGCGGGATTGTGGACCGAAGTACGCTACAAACTCTCCCGCGACGGCAAAGAGTTTGAGACGCGGATGGTCACCGCACCGGCGGAAAAGCCCATCTCGATCGAAAATTTCACACGCGCCGTCGGCCTTATCTATTTATTTATTGGTCTCTTCATCTTCGCGCGCCGCTGGAACGCGCCTCGCGCGGTGCACTTCTACATTTTTTGCCTGGTGTCCTTCATTTTGTATTCCTTCCACTACAGCGGAAAGCTGGACACCTTTGACTACGAGGTCTATTGGGCCAAGATCATCGCGCAAGTCTTGACGCCCGCTCTTTTGCTGCATTTCGCGCTGGTCTTCCCGGAGCGAACAGAAGGCACAACGCGATCTTTTTCGAAGCTGGGTTTTGTTTACTTGCCGCCGCTGGCGATCCTTTTTATTCACACCAGCACTGCGCTCGGGGCGCTCGGCTGGGTTCCCTGGCTCGGCTCGCGCATTCTGCTCGACAAAATCGCTTACAGTTATCTCGGCGCATGTTTTCTCGCGGCGGGATTCGTTTTTTATCACAACTATCGCGGCGCGCCCCCGGGAGTATTGCGCCAGCAATTGAAATGGCTTACCGCGGGCACGTTCATCGGCACGGTTCCGTTTGTTTTTCTGTATATCGTTCCGTTTGCGTTTGACGCGGCCTCCAGGCCGTGGATGAAATATTCGACGCTCAGCCTGATCTTTCTGCCGCTTTGTTTCGGTTACGCCATCATTCGTTACCGCTTGATGGACGTGGACATCATCTTCAAGCGCGGTCTTGCGTACACGGCGGCGACGGCGGCCATCGCCACGATTTATTTCTTCTTCGTCGCCCTGATCCCGCAAATTTTCCATGCGCAGGCGAACGGTCCCGTCGGCGGCATCATCGCCATTGTCATCGCGGCGCTTCTCTTTCAGCCTTTCCGCGAATGGATTCAGGGCCGCCTCGACCGCTTTTTTTACCGCGACCGCCTGGATTACCGCCGCACGCTGATCGAATTTGGCCGCACGCTCACAAACGAAGTGCGGCTTGAGCCCATGCTCGGCTCCGTCATGGATCGCGTGTCGCAAACTTTGCTCGTAGACCGCCTCGCCATTTTCGTCGAGGACACCACGACCCCCGGCACGCTGCGGCTGGCGCGCTCCATGGGCGTCCGTCTTGCCGAGCCTCTCGATCTCAGCTTCCTCGGGCCGGCGCGGCCTGAGTTCGCGCGTGGTGCGCTCTTTTTTGAGTCGCCCCGGTCTGCGCGAGACGTCAGCGACTCCGTTCGCCGCACGATCGAGCAGCTCGATCTCAATTATTTCGTGCCCTGCCGCATACGCGAGCACACCGTGGCTGTCCTCGGCCTGGGCAAGACCGTGGATGGTGATTACCTATCGAGCGATGACGTCGAATTGGTCGAGACAATCGCCGGCTACGTTGCGGTCGCGCTGGATAACTCTCAGCTCTATACCTCGCTCGAACAAAAGGCCCTCGAGATCGCGCGCCTCAAGGATTTCAGCGAAAACATCGTGGAATCGCTAAACGTTGGCGTCCTCGCTGTGGATTTGGAAGGCATCGTCGAATCCTGGAACTCGCGCATGGAGCAGCTCTTTGGAGTCGCGCGGCAGGACGCTGTGGGACGCCAGCTAAGTTCCCTATTGCCCGAAGAGCTGGCGACAGAAATTGCCGCCCGTGGTGACGAAGAGCAGATTACCGGCATCTATAAACAACGCCTGCATCATCAGGGCAAAGCGCTGACTTTGAATGTTTCCATCACACCACTGGTGAGCAAGTCCGCCGAACGCATCGGGCGGCTCCTGCTATTTGACGACGTCACCCAGCGCGAACGCATGGAAGAGCAAATGTCGCAAACGGAAAAGCTCACGTCGCTCGGTCTTCTCGCCGCCGGAGTCGCGCACGAGGTCAATACGCCGCTAGCCGTCATTTCCAATTACATTCAGATGCTCGCGAAGCAGATGCCCGAAGGTGATCCGCGGCAATCCATCATCGAGAAAATCGTCAAGCAGACCTTTCGCGCCAGCGAAATCGTAAACAACCTGCTGAATTTTTCTCGAACCGGAGCCGGCGAAGCGATTGATATTGACGTGAACCGCGTCGTCGAAGAGACGCTCTCTCTCGTTTCCCATCCGCTGAAAACTTCCCAGATTCAAGTCGTAAAGCACCTGGGCGAAACTCTCCCCGCGGTCCGCGGCTCCGCGAACAAGCTGCAGCAGGTTTTTCTCAATCTCTTCTTAAACGCCCGCGATGCTATGCCCGGCGGCGGCTTGCTCGAAGTGCGCACGAACGCACACAACGGCAGCGTCGAAATCGAAGTCGCCGACACCGGCGCGGGCATCCCTCGGGAACACATTCACCGCATCTTCGATCCTTTTTTCACAACGAAGGCCAGCGGCCGCGGGACCGGTCTAGGCCTTTCCGTTAGTTACGGCATTATCAAAGAGCATTCCGGCAAGATCGACGTGCGCTCCACCCCCGGCAAAGGCACTTCGTTTCACGTAGAGTTCCCCGCGGTCAGGAAGTCAGTGCATGTCTAAAGGTTCCATTCTTGTCGTTGACGACGAGTCGGAAATTCGCGAGGGTCTCGAGCTTCTGCTCACCAGCGAGGGCTACGGTGTTTCCAGCGCCGAGACCGGCGAATCCGGCCTCGCCAAACTCGGAGAGCATCCTTTTGATTTAATGCTGCTCGACGTCAGCCTGCCCGACCGCAATGGCCTCGAGCTTCTTCGCGAAATTCGCAAGCGCGATCCCGGCCTCTCGGTCGTCCTGATCACCGCCTACGGCTCGATTGAAATGGCCCGCGCCGCGTTCAAAGGCGGCGCGCTCGACTACATCACCAAGCCGTGGTCCAATGACGAGCTCCTCGCGCAAGTGGCCCAAGCCGTCGAATCTCGCCATCTCCGCGAAGAAAACGTCCAGCTCAAGCGCGCGCTCAAGCAGCGTTTCACTTTCCCTAACATCATCGGCAAAAGCGAAAAAATGCTCACGCTGTTCGACTTGGTCACGCAGGTCGCCCCTTCGCGTTCGACCGTGCTGATCAGCGGAGAAAGCGGCACCGGCAAAGAGCTCATCGCGAAAGCCATTCACTCGGCCTCCACGCGCGCGGACAAAGCTTTCGTCCCGGTCAACACGGGCTCGATTCCCGTCGACCTCCTGGAATCGCAGCTCTTCGGCCACGTAAAGGGCGCCTTCACCAGCGCCGTCGCTTCCAAAAAGGGACTCTTCGAGGTCGCCGATCAAGGCACCATTTTCTTCGACGAGATCGCCACCATCAGCCCGGAAACGCAAGCCAAACTCCTGCGCGTCATTCAGGAGCGCGAATTCATGCGCCTCGGCGGCACGGAGCAGATCAAGGTGGACGTCCGCATCGTCGCCGCCTCCAACATCGAGTTGCTCACCCTTGTTCGCGAAGGCCGCTTCCGCGAAGATCTTTATCACCGCTTGAACGTCATTCATCTCCGCCTTCCTCCGCTACGCGATCGTCGCGAAGATGTGCCAGCCTTGCTTGCTCATTTCCTCGATCGCTACTGCCAGGAAAACTCCAAACCCATGCGTCTCTTCACTCCTGGCGCCATGAAGCTCTTGATGGATTACGACTGGCCGGGCAACGTCCGCGAACTGGAAAATGTCGTCGAACGCGCCGTCGTTCTCTCCACACAGGAGCGCGTGGACGTTGATCTGCTCCCAGAAAGCATTCGCAGCAAGGAAATCGTTCGCGGCGTCCGCCTTCAGCTCTCGGAATTTCTGCCGCCGCTGCCCGGCGAGCCCGGCTCCCGCTCCGGCGCGGATAGTCCGCAGCCCTCGCTCTTTCAAATCATGGACGAAATCGAGCGCCGCATCATCATGGACATGCTCGAACGCACCAGTTGGAACCAGACCGAAGCCGCCGAGCGTTTCATGATCCCGCTTTCCACGCTCAACCAGAAAATCAAGCGCCTCGGCATTGACGCCCGCCGCCGCGGTCGCGGCGATGAAACGTACTCTGCTTCTGTGGGCAAGTAGCCACTCTGAATTCATCCGGTACGGTCGTTTGGCGGGGGATTTCCGCCTTCCGCCTCTTTTCCCGAGACTTTCATCTTGCATCTGAGTCTTCGTCTATGCACAGTATCGCGGGATGATTCTTCGCCTCTCGACGCCCGCCGCGCGCCTGTTTCTCGTCTTTTTCGCGCTCGTGTTCGTGGCGGCTCTTTCCTACTCCGGCATCCGCAATTCTCTGGCGATGGAATACGCCGGGCGAAACACCGCAGAAGGCTTCGAACGCGCCACCCGATTCGAGCCGGATGACGCGCGTAACTGGTATCTCCTCGGCCGCTACTGGCAATACAACTTGGAAGACCCCGTTACGCAGCGCGCCATCGACGCTTACCAAAAGGCTATTTCTCTCGACCCCCATTCCGCGGATACCTGGCTCGATTTGGCCGCGGCCTACGAGTCTGAGAACGATCTTGGAACGGCCAGGAGCGCATTCCTTCAAGCCAAACGCGCGTATCCTCTTTCCCCGGAAGTTTCCTGGCGCTACGGAAATTTTCTTCTTCGCCGCGGCGAAACGGATGCCGCGATGGCCCAGTTCCGGATCGCCGTTCAATCCGATCCAAAGCGCGGCGCTGCGGCTTTCGCCCTCAGCATGCGCCTGCTTCCGGACATTCACGCGGTTCTGGATCGCGTCTTCCCCCATTCCCAGGACGCGTACCTGAACGTGATTACCGCGCTGTCGCAGCAAGGCCAAACGGACCAAGCGATGGTGGTCTGGGCTGCGCTTGCCGATCTGCATCCGCGGATCCGTCTCATCGACTCCTATGAGCTGCTCACAGCGCTCACCGGCAAAAGGCAGATGCTCGCAGCGAAGCAAGTCTGGGATCAGGCGATCGGTTTTGCAGGACTTTCGCGTCCCGCCGACCCTCCGGACTCTCTCGTGTGGGATGGCGGATTCGAGTCGGATGTTCCCGTCGGCGGATTGAACTGGTACTACTCCTCCTTTACCCATGGCGTGCAAGCCGGCCTCGATTCCCAGGAAAAGCACTCTGGCAAGCGTTCGCTCCGCTTGACCTTCAATGGACTGAGCAACGTGGACTTCAACGATGTATGCCAATACATCGCTGTGCAGCCCTCAACCTCCTACCGTTTTTCGGCGTGGGTGCAAACGCGCTCTCTCTCCACGGACCAGGGCGTGCGCTTTAGCCTTCAGTCGCTAAGCTACACCACAAATTCCATTGCCTGGACCGAGGACGCGGAAGGCACTCAGCCCTGGACGCAAATCGAGATGCCCTGGACTTCCGGCAAAGACGTGCAGGCTCTGCGCCTCTGTGTGACCCGCAGGCCCAGCGCAAAATTCGACAGCAAGATTCGCGGGTCCGCCTGGATCGACGATGTTGCCCTCGTGCCGGCCTCGGAGCCCGCTAAGCCATGAAGCTCATCCGCATCGGAATTTGTGCGCTCGTGGTCTTCGGCATCGCCGCTCACGGCGCCGTCGAGGATTGGGCCCGCGCCGTCCTCGAAATCGGCGCCGCCTTGCTCTTTCTAGCATGGGCCGTGCGCTCTTATCTCGCCCAGGAAAGTCAGCTCATCATCTCTCCGCTGCTTTTACCCCTCGGCTTTTTCTTTCTCCTTGGGGCAGCCCAATGGCTGTTTCACCGCACGGCTTCTTCCTACGCCACGCGGATGGAACTTCAGCTTCTGCTCGCGGACATCCTCGTTTTGTTCCTCGCCGGCCAAGCCTTCCGGACCATGGAAGACTGGCGCGAATTCGTCTGGTTTGTGATGTTCTTTGGATTCGCGATGGCCCTTTTCGGCATCCTCCAGCACTTTACCTTCAATGGAAAGCTTTACTGGTTTCGCGAGATGCGCTATGGAGGCATTCCTTTCGGCCCCTACGTAAATCGCAATCACTTTGCGGGTTTTGTCGAGCTCATCATCCCTGTCTCACTCGTTCCCCTCGCGCTCGGAAAAGTTCGCCGCGAGCGTTGGTTTCTGGTCAGTCTCTTCGCTGTCATTCCCATCGGCGCGCTTTTTCTTTCCGCCTCTCGCGGCGGCATTGTTAGTTTCGCCGTCGAGGTCGGAGTCCTCGTTCTCTGGCTGGCCGTCCGTCGTACCGCTGGAAAGCATCTGCTTTCAGCGGGAGCTGTGTTGCTCTTCGCATTTCTAATGGTCACCTGGCTCGGCGTACAACAATTCGTTGAGCGCTTCTCCTCCTTGCAGGCTCTCGAGGTGACCATCGGAAAGCGCGCCTCCATGCGAGCCGACACCTGGCACATCTTCCTGGACCATCCCCTGCTGGGAACGGGCCTTGGCACTCTCCAAATCGTCTTCCCGCCCTACGAAACGTTGTACGACGGGAAAGTTGTCAATCACACCCACAATGACTACCTGGAGGGTCTGGCTGAAGCGGGGATCCTCGGCGGTCTGTGTTGCGCCTGGTTCCTCGGTGTCCTACTTTTCGATTCCCTTCGCCGCCTTTCACAACCGAGCAGCGCGTTTGCTTCGACCTTCCAGCTCTCTGGCCTCGTCGCCTGCACCGGCTTTTTGACGCACAGTCTCGTGGATTTCAACCTGCATATCCCTGGCAACGCTCTCCTCTTCTTCCTCCTCGCCAATTTAGCGACATGCGATATGCGCCAAACCTTTCCGCAGATTCCCATCATGGAACGTTCCCGTATTAAGCGTCGAAAACACTAATGCTCTTCCCCTGCTTGCACTGTATAATCAAGCTTGGGGGTCTTCTATCCGTATGCAACCAGCGAGACTGGGTGCGGCGACTTTGTGTGTCGCCAGTGCTCTGCTCGGATTACTGGTTCTGGCGCCGCCCACCCGCGCGCAGGCCGTTCTCGAGACGCCACAGCAAGCTAACGACCGCATTCGCGAGCTCTCCACCGCCGCCCGCGCTGAACCGCGCGATTATGTCATCGGCAATGGCGATTTGCTCGACATTGAGATATTTGACGTAAAGGAATTAAGCCGCGAGGTGCGCGTTAGCCAGACCGGTACCATCAGCATTCCGCTTGTACCGGTGCGTTTGCACATCTCCGGCCTTACGGAAATCCAGGCCGAACAAAAAATTTCCGAAGTCCTCGCCGCCAACGGTTTGGTCTCCCACGCGGAAGTCAACATCACCATTCGCGAAAGAAAGAGCAAACCCATTACCGTGGTCGGCGCGGTTACGCGCCCGCTGGTTTATCAGGCCGATCGCCAGATTACTCTTCTCGAAGTACTTGCCGAAGCCGGTGGCCTTGCCAACGACGCCGGCAACGAAGTCATCGTGACCCGGCCTGTGCCGGACATGACCTTTAGTGAAGCCGACACCCCGGCAAACGGGCCAGCAGATGCTGCTCCGCAGAAATCGAAGCCGCTTCAGGCGGAAGCCAAACCTGCAGCTGCCGCGCCCTCCAGTTCAACCGGTAACCCGGTTTCGGCAGAGCCTCCAGAATTGCCGGCTGTAAATGGTCCGCCGCGACAATCCGTGAATGGTGCAGGTGGTCTTTCCACTTCACCCGCCGGCAACCTCATCACCGTAAATTTGTATGAGCTGATGGAAGCAGGGAACACGAAGAACAACATCGTTCTCGAAGCTGGCGACGTGGTCACCGTTCCGCACGCAGGCATTGTGTATGTCTTGGGCGCGGTCGGCCGACCCGGCGGATTTGTCCTTACCAATGATCGCGAAAAAATGAGCACTCTGAAAATTCTCGCGCTGGCGGGCGGCTACACCAACACCGCAAAAACCGATCGCGCCGTAATCCTCCGCACGGATGCCCAGGGCAAGCGGCAGGAAGTGCAAGTTGACCTGAAAAAAATTCAGAATCGCCAGGCAGAAGACATGCAGCTCGAGCCCAGCGACATCCTGTACGTGCCGCAAAGCGCCGCCAAGCAGATTATCTATAGGTCGGTTGAGTTGGGTATCTTGCTGGGCTCGGCCGTGGCCCTCTATCGCATCGCGTACCACTAGGGATCATGCCAGAAGACAATAAACTCGTTCCCGGACAAAACGGCACAAATGGCGCCGTCGAGCTGATTCCCGCCTCGTCGCGCCTCCCGGCTTGGGATCTCTCGCCCCGCGAGCCGCACCTTTACGACTACTTGCTGATCCTCCGCAAGCATCAGTGGCTCATTCTTTCCTTTTTGCTTGCTGTGGTCACCATCGTCACCATCACCACCTTCCGCATGCAGTCCGTCTATGTCGCCACCGCTCGCATCGAAATCGACCGCGAGAACGGCTCCATTCTCCCTTTCCAGGGTATGGAGTCGTACGACTACATGATGGACACCGAGAACTACATCGAGACGCAGTCCAAAATTCTGACAAGCGAAACGCTCGCCTTGAAGACCATCCGTAGCAGCGGCCTCGGTGCGCGCCCGGAGTACGCTTCTCCCAACGGCCCTTCCGAAGCGGTGGCCGTCGGCAGCCTCGAAAACCAGAAGCGCCCACCCGAACTTGGCGCCTTTCTGGGCAGCCTCGGCGTCAAACGCGTCCCCAATAGCCGTCTGATGGATGTAAGCTTTGAGTCCACCGATCCGCAGTTCGCCGCGCGCATCGTCAACGAGCACATTAAAAATTTTGAGCAGCAGAACATCCAGGCCAGATATGATGAAACCAATCAAGCCACCAGCTGGCTGCAGGGAGAGCTGGACGAGCTCAAAATCAAAGTTCAGGATTCCGAAGACCGGCGCATTGCCTACGAACGAAAAAATCAGATCTGGACCCTCGACGACAAGCAGAGCATCACCACGCAGCGTCTCGCCGACGTCAATAGAGCCTATACCGACGCTCAACAAGAGCGCATGAAAAAGGAAGCCTTCTATCAGTTTGCCAAGGCCGGAGACATCAATGAAGTTCCTCAGCTCCGCGACAACCCCGTTTTGCAGGGCCTCATTAACAAGCGCGAGACTCTTGCGGAGGACTACACCGAAGCCGTCAACCAGTACGGCCCGAATTTCCCCAGAGTGCAGCGCCTCCAGGCCCAGTTGAAGGATCTCGACCAGCTCATTCAAAAGGAAAATCAGAATACTCTCAGCCGCATCGAGAACGAATATCGCGAAGCCAAGCAGCGCGAAATCATGATGCTTCAGGCTCTCGACGACCAAAAAGTGGAAGCCAACCAGATGGCTGAGCGCCTCGTGGAATACAACATCCTCAAGCGCGAAGCCGAAGCCAACAAAGCCCTCTACGACGGCTTGATGACCAAGCTAAAAGAAGTCAGCATTTCTTCCGCACTCCAGTCTTCCAATATTCGCGTAGTCGATCCCGCAATGATTCCCGCGTACCCTTCGCGCCCTGCCAAAGCCAGGAACATTGCTCTGGCGTTCATTGTCGGACTGGTTGGTGGCATTGGCCTCGCCCTTCTGCGCGAGTATCTCGACAACACCGTGAAAACTCCTGACGATATCGAGACGCTCGCCCGCCTTCCGTCTCTCGCCGTCGTGCCTCAATTCGGCGCCAGCAATGGCAACGGCTCGCGCAAGCGGCTTCTCCAGGGAATTTCCACGAACGGCCACGACAAACGTATCGAACTTGTCGCCCAGCATCTGCCCAAATCGCAGATGTCCGAAGCTTTCCGCGCTCTGCGCACATCTTTGCTTCTCTCGCAGCCGGGCCGTCCGCCGCAAGTCATACTCGTAACCAGCGCCCTTCCGCGCGAGGGCAAAACAACCGCCGCGGCCAATCTCGCCGTCACTCTCGCGCAACTCGGTGACAAAACGGTCCTGGTGGATGCGGACTTGCGCAAGCCCGGTGTCGGCCGGCTCTTGAACCTCGGCGGTGGCAAATACGCGGGCTTCAGTTCTTATCTTGCGGGTGTTTCCAGCCTCGATCTGGTCACGATTCAACATCCATCCGTTCCAAATCTTTCCGCGATTCCCACTGGTCCGCTTCCTCCCAATCCCGCGGATCTCCTTTCTTCCAGCAAACTGGCCGAAGCTATCGCCGAACTCCGTTCCAAATTCAAGTTCATCGTGATTGACTCGCCACCCATCATGGCCGCCACCGACGCGGTTATTCTCTCCGTCAAGACCGACGGAGTGCTCCTCGTGGTCCGCAGCGGCGAGACCCCCAAGGAAGCCTTCACCCGTACTCGTGATTTGCTCATCAGCGTCAAGTGCCATATCCTCGGCGTCGTTCTGAACGCTGTGGATTCCAGCGCTCCGGACTACTACTATTCTTACCGGTATTATCCTTATTCCTATGGCTACGGCCCTCAGGAAGCTGGCGAATTTCCGCATGCCCATGATCACGCCCATCATGACCATGCCCATGATGCGAATCTCGCGCACGAAGCCGAAGAAGAGTCTTCCGTCTCTGAGAGATCTACCCGCGACCGTGACGACGACCAGGTTTTGTAAGGAGGCCCTTTGCGTTTTCTAATAACCGGTGGCGCCGGTTTCATCGGTTCTCATTTGGCGGAGCGCCTTCTTGCTCGCGGCGATCGCGTCGTCCTGCTCGATAATCTTTCTACCGGTTGCATGGACAACATCCGCCATTTAAAAGCTTCTGGCCTGATGGAATATCACCTCGACAACATCGAAAACCGCCAGCTGGTTGCCGAGCTCGTGGATGATGCCGACGTCGTCGTCCATCTCGCCGCTGCCGTCGGCGTCAAGCTCATCGTCGAAAGTCCCGTTCACACCATAGAAACCAACGTCAACGGCACGCAAATGGTCCTCGAAGCCGCCTGCAAAAAACGGAAACGTGTCCTTATCGCCTCGACCTCCGAAGTCTACGGCAAAAATACCTGCGTCCCGTTCCACGAAGACGCCGACCTCGTCCTCGGCCCCACCACAAAAGGCCGCTGGAGCTACGCCGCCTCCAAAGCCCTCGACGAATTTCTCGCCCTCTCGTACTGGAAGGAAAAAAAGCTCCCCGTCATCGTTGTCCGTCTCTTCAACACCGTCGGTCCCCGCCAGACCGGCCGCTACGGCATGGTGCTCCCGAATTTCGTCAAAGAAGCGCTCGACAACCGGCCTATCCATGTTTATGGCGACGGCAAACAATCCCGCTGTTTCTGCGATGTTCGCGACACCGTCGAAGCACTCATCCGGCTCATGGATACTGATCGCGCCATAGGCGAAGTCGTCAACGTCGGCAACACCGAAGAAATCTCCATCGAAGGCCTCGCCCAACTCGTCAAGCAGCGCACGCGCAGCTCTTCGCCCATCGAATTCATTCCTTACGATCAAGCCTACGAACCCGGCTTCGAGGACATGATGCGCCGCGTCCCTTCCGTGGAGAAACTCCACGATCTCACCGGCTTCCGTCCCCAAACCACACTCAGCGAAATCATCGACCGCGTCGCCGCCTTCTTTCAGGAGAAAAACGAATCCTCCACGCCGCGCGCCGCCACAACCTCCGTCGTCTAAGTCGGCTCGCCAAGCGGCCCGTTTAGAACAATACCCGTTGAGAGGTGACCTCTCATGTTTTTGCGTGAATCGATACTCCAGGACATTCGCTATGCCGTCCGCGCGATGCGAAACAGCGTGGGGCTTACGACGGTCGCCATCCTGTCCCTCGGTCTGGGAATCGGCGCCGGCCTACTGGCGCGGTCACTCCAGGCATTCTTGACCGCGGATCTGGGCTACGATCCCAAAGGAGTCTTGACGGCTCAGGCGACATTGCATGGATCGGGTATGGACTCGCAACGCTATGCATCCGTCGGGGAGCAATTGCTCGCGGCATTTCGGTCTGTGCCCGGCGTCCAGTCCGCGTCGTGGGGCCGTATCTCTTCCAGCACCAAGCTCTCACAGCTGGTTGTTCCCGGGCCAGGAGGTTCTGAGCGACGATCTGGTTCCTATCTCAACTTCATTTCTCCCGATTATTTCAGTACCAGGCGCACTCCGATGCTGGCGGGGCGGGATTTTAACGCAGGCGACAGCGCCGCGTCGCCTGCCGTCGCTGTTCTTAGCGAGGATCTGGCGAAAGTACTTTTCGGAGGAGTGAATCCCATTGGGCTGAGATTTCGTGAAAACGATGGGCAAGCCAACGGGCGAGATTACCTCGTGGAAGTTGTCGGGGTCGCCAGAGACATACAATACCGAAGGCCCGATTACGGTCCCCTCACGATCTTGTACCGCCCGGTCTCGCAATGCGCATCTTTGTGCTGGGGGATTGGCTTCTACGAAATTCGTGCAGCCGGTCCCATCGCCGAAACGACGAAACGTCTGGAGAGCGCGGCTTCGGTGGTTGACTCTCGCGTTTCTTTGAAGCTCGGCCTGCTGAGCAATGTGATGGACAGTGTCCTCCACCGAAATCGTGCCATGGCATTGATATCGACGGCGTTCGGTCTGTTCGTCGGTTTGCTGGCGATGATGGGCGTTTACGGGGTGACATCCTATGCGACAGCAGAAAGAACCCGCGAAATCGGTATTCGCATGGCACTGGGCGCGAAACCAGGCGACGTTTTGCGCATGGTACTTGGCCAGACGATGCGCGTGGTGTGCCTTGGCGCGGCTCTTGGCGCGGGGGCTGGCGTCGCCGCAGCACGGATGTTTGAGGGAATCATTTGGGGAGTAAAGACAACTGATCCACTCAGCTTCGGCTTCGGCGTTTGTTTGATGCTTCTCATCGCTGGAATCGCAGCGTTTCTCCCGGCACGCCGAGCGATGAGCGTGGACCCCACGGTCGCCCTCCGATTTGAATAGACTGGGCCTGCAGAACGTCCAAAAAGATTCCCTCAAAAAGCTTCGTCGCTCGTAAACAAGACCTTTTCCAGCCGCATTCGTCACTACTAGAACCCAGTCGGAAACCAAGTCGGAGGATTTGCCCCGTGGTCTGAGACCAAGCGATTTTGCGGGAACAATTCCAACCATAAAGCGTATTCCTATGTGCCGACGGAATTTTTTTACCAAGCAAAGGTCTGTGAAATGAATATCTTAGCCTCGCTCGACACCGCATTCCGCGATCTAAAATACGCCCTTCGTACCCTCGGGCGCACTCCCGGCTTCACGGCAATCGCCATCCTCACGCTGGCCCTCGGCATCGGTGCGAACACCGCCATCTTCACTCTCCTCGACCAGATACTGCTCCGTCTCCTCCCCGTCAAAAATCCCCAGGAACTCGTCCTCCTCACGATGCGCGGCCGCCACTACGGCAGCAACTGGGGCGGCAATGCCATCTCTCATCCCATGTTCCGCGACTTCGCTGCTCACAACGAAGTCTTCTCCGATATGTTTGCCCGCTTTCCGTTTGACGCCAGTATCTCCTTCAACGGCCAGTCGGAACACGTTCAAATGGAAATGGTTTCCGGCGCCTATTTCTCCACGCTTGGCGTCAATCCCATTCTCGGCCGCGTTTTCACTCCCGAAGACGATCGCCTCCCCGATGCTTACCCCTACGTCATTCTCAGCCATTCCTATTGGCAGTCGCGTTTTTCCGCCGATCCGGAAGTCGTCGGCAAGAATCTCATCGTCAACAACTATAAGATGACCGTTGTCGGCGTTCTCCAACCCGGCTTCAATGGCGTCGAACTCGGCCGCTCCCCCAAGATTTTCGTACCTATCATGATGGAAAAGGAAATGTTGGTCGGCAATCCCAACGACATGTTGAAAGACCGCCGCAACCGTTGGGTCAACACCTTTGGCCGCCTCAAACCCGGCATCACGCGCGAACAAGCCAAGGCTTCTTTGCAGCCCTTCATGCACTCCATGCTCGAAATGGAGGTCAAGGAAAAGGCCTTCGCACACGCCTCGCCCTACGACCGCGAGCAATTCCTCAAATGCTCTATAGACGTCCTGCCCGGTTCCCAGGGGCGCTCTTATACGAGACAGGCTCTCTCCACCCCGCTCTGGGTTCTCATGGCGACCACCGGGCTTGTTCTCCTCATCGCTTGCGCCAATCTGGCGAATCTTCTTCTCGTTCGCGGCTCCGCTCGCAAAAAAGAAATCGCCATCCGCCTCGCCATGGGCGCCACGCGTCCGCGCATCATCGCGCAACTTCTGATCGAAAGCCTTTCTCTCTCTGCCGCCGGCGCTCTCGCTGGCTTGGCTCTCGCTTACTGGGCGGATAGGGCCTTAATGGCTACTTATCTTCCTTCTGATTCCGGCGGCCTCAAAATTTCAACCGCGCCGGATCTCCGCATTCTTCTCTTTACTCTCGCCGTTACTGTCATCACTGGCGCCCTCTTCGGCCTCATGCCCGCGCTGCAAACCACAAAGCCGAACGTTGCCAGCACACTCAAAGACGAAGCCGCAGCTGTCGTCGGTGGCGGCCACGGCGCTTTGCGCAAATCGCTTGTCATCGCCCAGGTCACGCTTTCTCTCCTCTTGCTCATCGGAGCAGGTCTTTTCACCAAAAGTCTTGGCAACCTTCGCAACCTCGGCCCGGGCTTCGCCCCGCAAAATTTGGTCGCATTTGAGATCGATCCTTCCTACAGCGGGTACAATGTCCCGCGCCTGAAGGCTTTTTACCCCCAGCTTCTGGACGCCCTTTCTTCCCTTCCCGGCGTGCAATCCACCGGCCTCGCTTCCATGCGAATTCTTGAAGACAACGAGTGGGACAGCAGCATGACCGTCGAAGGCTTCACTCCTCCTACTCCCGATGCCCACCCTGAACCTTATATGAATGCGATAAGCCCCAACTATTTCGCCACCCTCGGCGTTCCCATCGTCCGCGGCCGCGATTTTCGGCCCTCCGATACCGGCGAGGTCAAGCACAACCCCGAAGAGCAAGGCGACATGGGCTGGGTGCCTGCCACTGCAATGATCAATGAAACGTTTGCAAAAAAATATTTCCCCGGACGCGATCCTGTCGGCATGCACATCGGTTTCGGCTCAGACCCGGGCACTCCCACCGATATGGAAATCATCGGCGTCGTTAAGGACATCAAGTACACAAATCTTCGCGACGAAATTCCCGCGCAGGCCTATCTGCCATATATGTCCGACCGTTTCCTCGGCGGTATGGTCATTTACGTCCGCACCACTGCCGATCCAACCCTGCTCATGTCCTCCATCCGTTCCAAGCTTCGCGACCTTGATCCCAACATTCCTGTTTCCAATTTGCGTACAACCGAAGCCCAGATCAGCAATTCCCTCGCCAGCGAACGCATGATAGCCAGCCTGTCCGCCGTTTTCGGCTTTCTCGCCACATTGCTCGCCGTCATCGGTCTCTACGGCGTCATGGCCTACACCGTCGCGCAGCGCACCCGTGAAGTTGGCATTCGCATGGCCCTCGGCGCCGCCCAGGGCAACGTAATCTGGATGGTCATGCGCGAAGTCCTCATCCTCATCGCCATTGGCGTAGCTGCGGGCGTCCCGGCCTCGCTCGCTCTCACCAGGCTCGTGCAGAGCCAGCTTTTCGGCCTCTCCCCGCACGATCCGTCGACGCTGGCCATCGCCACCATCGCGCTAGCCTCCGTAGCCGCTGCCGCAGGCTACATTCCAGCTTGGCGCGCCAGCCGCCTCGACCCCATGAAAGCTCTCCGCTACGAATAACGCGACGCCGAGGCTTCTGCGCGTTCTCCCCTTGACAGCTTAGGAGTGTTTCCGCTAGTCTCCTAACTATCTTAGGAGGGTTCGTTGTCTGAGCAAGCGCAGCTCCTTCCCGGCACTCTCGATCTCCTCATCTTGCGCGCCGTCTCCCTCGGCCCGCTGCATGGTTACGGCATTCTTCTGCGCATCGGACAAATTTCCGGCGATGCCCTCCTGATCGAACAGGGCGCGCTCTATCCCGGTCTGTTCCGCCTTGTGCGCCAGGGCCTGCTCAAAGCCAGCTGGGGCACGTCCGACAACAATCGCCGCGCCAAGTTTTACGAACTTACCGCCGCCGGCCGCAAGCGTTTGCGCCAGGAAACCGACAACTGGAATCGCCTGGTGAGCGCCATCGCTGCCGCTCTCGGCACGCAGCCGGAGGAAGTATGAAATTCCTCGACTCGCTCCGCTTCCGCATCTCTATTTTGTTCGGGCGCTCGCGGATGGAAGCGGAGATGGAAGAAGAGCTTCGCTTGCACGTCCAGCACCGTGCGGATGACCTCGAACGTATCGGCCTTCCTCGTGCCGAGGCCGAGCGCCAAGCGCGCATTGAATTCGGCGGACATGTCCGCTACAAAGAAGAATCCCGCGAAGCAGCGGGTGGAACTCTTCTGGAATCGGTTTTCCGGGATGTGCGCCATGCTCTGCGCCTGTTGCGCAAATCTCCCGGCTTTACCGCCGTTGCCGTCATGACGCTGGCCGCCGCCATCGGCGCAAACGCCGTGGTCTTCAGCGCGCTGAACGCTACTCTGCTCCGGCCGCTGAACGTCCCCGAACCGCAGAGCCTCTACGGACTTCAGTTTGGCGAAGGCGTCAAGGGCGCGCAGTCTTATCCAAACTATTTGGATTTTCGCGACCGCAACCGCTGCTTCGAGGGTTTAGCCGCATATCACATGACCCGCGTGGGATTGGACACCGGCAAAAATCCTACCCGGGTGTGGCTCTATGAAGTCACCGGAAACTACTTCGACATCCTGAAAATTCAGCCGCGCATTGGCCGCTTCTTTCATGCCGCCGACGAACAGGGTGCGCATAGCGCCCCCTACATCGTGCTCAGCTACGGATACTGGCATAGCCATTTTCAAGATGACCCTGGTGCCGTCGGACGCATGGTGGAAATAAACAAGCGTCCCTTCACCATCGTCGGCGTAGCTCCGCCGCAGTTTCAAGGAACATTTTTGCTGCTCTCGCCGGATTTCTTTGTGCCCATCGTGAGCCTCGAAGATGCCGATACGCTGAACACGCGCGCGGGGCGTTGGATTTTCGAGACCATCGGCCATCTCAAGCCCGGCGTGACGACCGCGCAGGCCGCCGCGGACCTCAACTCCATTGGCGATTATCTGCAAACGACCTATCCCAAAGAAAACGGCAAAATGAACGTATCGCTCTCTCGCGCAGGTCTCTATGGCGAAACGTTCGAGCGGCCGCTCCGTGCATTCGTTGCAGCATTGATGCTCCTCGCGGGCCTGATTCTGCTGGCTGCGTGCGCCAACTTGGGTAGCCTGTTTGCTGTGCGCGCCGCCGATCGCTCCCGGGAAATTGCCGTGCGGCTCGCCCTGGGCTCCAGCCGCGTGCGCATTTTGCGGCAGCTCTTCACCGAAGCGCTCCTGCTTTCGCTAGCCGGAGGCGCCGTTGGAATTTTCGGCAGTGCGATGCTCTTGCGTCGGCTGAGCGCGTGGAATCCCTTCCCGCAATTTCCCACCAACGTGCCTCTGAACCCGGACGCAAACGTCTATGCCGTTGCGGCGCTGCTCGCGTTTATCAGCGGCATCCTCTTCGGGGCCGTGCCTGTCCGGCAGGTCATGCGCTCCGATCCCTACGACATCATCAAGTCCGGCTCGCTGGCAAAACTCGGGCGCCGCATTACCTTGCGAGAAATTCTCCTAGCGGTGCAAATTGCCATCTGTGCCGTGCTGGTCACCTCTTCGCTCGTGGCCGTGCGTGGGTTGCTACGTTCGCTGCACAGCGATTTCGGTTTTGAACCGGAGAACGTGCTGCTCGCCGACACCGACTTGGACATGGCGGGCTACGAGGGCGAAGCCGTGCCCGCCATGCAGAAGCGCATGCTCGAGGCGATGCGAACGATTCCCGGTGTGGCTTCGGTCGCCCTGACAAATTGTGCGCCGTTATCGAGTTGCGGCCGCCTGTCGATGACATCCGTTTATACCGACGAAACATCCGATCTGCGGCCTTCGACCGTGGCGGCTTCGCCGTTGCAATTCCAAATCTCGCCCGAATTTTTTGCTGTGGCCGAGATGCCGGTCCTGGCCGGGAGAATCTTCACACCGCATGACGACAAAAACGCGCCGCTCGTGGCCGTGATCAACCAGGTGTTCGCGCGCGAGGTGTTTGGCTCGTCCGCGAAGGCGCTCGGACGGTACTTTAAGGTCTCGAATGGAACGCGCCTTCAAATAGTGGGCATCGCCAAAGACGGTAAATACAAGAGTCTCGCGGACGATTCCCAGTCGGTGATGTTTTTGCCGATTCTGCAAGCGCCGACGAGCGCCAGCTCCCTAATGCTGCGATCGAAAAGCGATCCCCAGCGGCTGGCCGCGGCTGTCCGGAGCCGGCTGCAAGACTTGGATGTGGGCATGCCGGTTTTTATCCAAACATGGCCCGATGCTTTGAATCGCGTGCTGTTCGGTTCGCGTCTGGCCACCGTGGCACTGGGAGTGCTTGGCGCGCTCGGCGCTATCCTCTCCATGACTGGAATTTTTGGAATGGCCGCGTACTCCGTCAGCAAACGGTTGCGCGAATTGGGGATTCGCGTCGCGCTCGGCGCGCGCCGCAACGAAGTGCTGCAAGCCGCTTTGGGTCGGGCGATCAAGCTGCTGGCGTTTGCTTCGACTGCGGGATTGCTGCTCGGCATTCTGGCGAGCCGTCTCTTGGCGGCCATGGTTTACCAGGCCACCCCTCGCGATCCGCTCGTCTTGGCTGGCGTCGTCCTGGCCATGGCTTCGATCGGAGTGTTGGCGACGTGGATTCCCGCGCAACGCGCGCTATCCATCGATCCCGCCAGGCTGCTGCGCGAGGAATGAATTTCCTCGGCAAGAATACCCCGGCACCCTCTCCACGAATCGCCGGCGCGGAAACTTGCCTCTTACATTTGTTTCCAATTACCAGATTGCTCAAAAGCGTGTGCCGCTCTGTAAATCGTCGATTCGTCCCAGTGTTTGGCGATGAGCATCAGCCCGGTTGGCAGTCCGTCGATCATCCCGCAGGGTACACTCATCGCCGGATGATGCGTGATGTCAAAGGGGCAGGTGTTGCCGATCATTTCGGTTGCGCGTTGAAAATACAATTCACGCGAAGCATCGGCCGGGGGCATCGGTTGTGCCTTCATCGGCAGCGTCGGCATCAGCAGCAAATCGTACTGGTTGAGCACTAAGTCGTATGCTTCTCTCAGCCGCCGGCTCAAATTCACTGCTTTCCCGTAATAATGCGTCCCGTGATACTTCTTCACGTATGCGCCAAACATCGTCCACACTTTTGTCGTCTCGGACATTTCATTTCCGCGCAGCCTCCACCCGTGCAATTTGTCAATCAGGCTCGTTACAAAAAGATCTTGCCGCGAAAGCCCGTACCCGTCGCCAAACATCATCGTCTGCGTAAGTCCCTCCACGCCGATCGGCGTCCATAGCCCCGCTCCCGCCAAATGCAGCGGTATCGAAACCTCCTCTACCGTGGCCCCAAGCTTCTGAAACATCTGCGCGCCCTGCCGCACTTTTTCATCCACGGCTTTTTCGGATTCCGGCCTCCCAAATCCTTCTTTCACCAGCGCAATCTTCATTCCCGCGACGCCCTTCCCGAGCGCCTCCGTATACTTAGCCACCTTCGGTGAATACTGCCGCGGGTCATATCCATCCGCACCTGCGATCACTTCCAGCATCAGTGCATTGTCAGCAACCGTCGCTGTCATGGGCCCGGTATGGTCCACATAAATCTCAATCGGCATAATCCCCGTGTATGGCACAAGCCCGTGCGTTGCCTTCATCCCGTAAATTCCGCACCACCCCGCCGGCATTCGAATCGATCCGCCCTGGTCCCCGCCCAAGGCCATATCCGCTTCGCCTCGCGCCACAACCACTGCCGATCCCGACGATGACCCTCCCGCGGAATAGCCCATCTTGTAAGGATTGTGCACCGGCCCTTTCGCACCCGTAAAACTGCTCCCAGAAAGACAGAACGACTCGCAATGCGTCTTCCCCACAATCTCCGCGCCCGCATCCAGCAATCGCGTCACAACCGTCGCATCAATTTCCGGAACGTATCCCTCCAGCACCGCGTTCCCGTTCATCATCGGCACGCCCGCGACCATGATGTTGTCCTTGACCCCGATTCTCTTCCCCTTCAGCGGCCCGCTTTCCGCGCCTTTGATCGACGTTTTCACATACCACGCGTTGTGCTTGTTTTCCTCCGCCGATAGGAATCTCCCTGGCGTACGCGCATATTTCACCTCCGGCAGATGGTCCGGCATCGCGTCTACTACGCCGTACGCGTCCACACAGCCCTTCATCAGCCCAATAAAAGAGTGCACGTCCGCATCCGTAAGTGAGAGTCCCATCTCTGCGCCCGCCGCGCGCACTTGCTCCGGTGTTGGTTGCTGTACAGCCATTGTTCGTCCCTCCGCTAAAAACCCGCAAAAATGTAGCGCGAAGTATACAAGAGTCGTCTCCGGCTCGCGGTCGGAAACTGAAACTCGTCGGAATCGGCCGCTCCGCTTTCGAATCTCGACTCTGCGCAAGACAAAGCCAATTGAAAAAGAGATAATGCTTGCAACGCGAACGGGATGTTTACTCGAACCAACATCGTCTAGGTCCCGGGGCATCTACGGATTTCAGATTCTTGCCGTGAACTTTGGGGGAACGTCCGGCTCGTGTCGCCGGCGTTCGTTTCATGGAGCCGTAAAGTTTGACCTCTTCACCTCAGCCAGGCCCGCGCAAAGCGGAACTTGTTCTCTGTGTGCTCTTTCTGCTCTCTCTGCCGGTCCTGAACCCCTGGGTGCGCGGAGATGGCGTCGGTTATTACGCGTACGCGCGTGCCCCTCTCATCGAGCACAGCCTCGATTTCACGCACGATTATCAGCACGCTAACGAAAGCTTCCGCGAAAATCGTCTCGACGAAAACGGCCAGCCTCGCCCCGAATTCCGCACGCGCACCGGCCACATAGAAAATCATTTCACCGTGGGCCCCGCAATCCTCTGGACTCCATTCCTCGTGGTTGCCCACGCAGGCGTTCTCCTGGCGCGCTCTTTCGGCTCCACGGTGGCGGCGGACGGTTTTTCCACGCCTTATCGCATCGCCATGGCTCTGGCCACCGCCATCTACGGTTTCCTCGGATTGCTCCTTTCGTTCTGCCTTGCGCGCAAATATGTGGACGAAAGCTGGGCATTGCTCGCGACGCTCGCGATATGGTGGGCGAGTTCGCTTCCTGTTTATATGTACTTCAATCCTTCGTGGTCGCACGCGCCGTCCGCTTTTGTCGTCGCTCTTTTTCTGTGGTATTGGCACGCCACGCGCGACTCGCGCACGCTCGCGCAATGGATGGTTCTGGGCGCACTTGCCGGATTAATGCTGGAAGTGTATTACGCGAACGCGATGCTGTTCGTGATTCTGCCGCTGGAGGCTTTGCGCGAATACGCAGCGGCCTTTCGCCGCGCGACGCCCGATACTCCTACGGTCCCGCAACTCCTCGCGCGGCATGCCGTTTTTGCGATTACTCTTTTTGTTTGCTTGCTGCCAACTTTCATCGCGCATCGCATCGTTTACGGCAGCATCTTCGAATCCGGCTATATTCCCATCAGCCAGTGGGATTGGACCTCGCCGCATCTTCTCGCCGTACTTTTTTCCGCGAACCACGGGATGATTTCCTGGACGCCCATTCTTCTTTTCTCGATCATCGGGCTCTTCGCGTTCTGGCGAAGCGTGCCGAGGGCCGGCGGAGCTTTTCTGATCGCCGCGCTGGCATTTTATTATTTCATCGCAGCTTATCCGGACTGGGCGGGCATTTCTTCTTACGGCAGCCGTTTTTTTGTTTCGCTAACGGCTCTCTTTGTCGTTGGGCTGGCGGTTTTTCTCGATCGCTTTACCCGCATTTTCCAGGCGCGCCGCGTTGCGCTCGCAGCCGCGTGCATTTTCCTGGCATGCTTCGTTTTCTGGAACGTTGGCCTGATGCTTCAGTGGGGCTCTCACCTTATCCCCGCGCGCGGCCCCATTTCGTTTTCGGAAATGGCTCGGAATCAATTCACGGTTGTGCCGCGGCAGATTACTTCGCAGCTCGAAAAATACTTGTTCCGGCGCAAAGCCATGATGCAGCAGATCGAACAGCGGGACGTCGAGCAGCTGAAAAAGCAGCCTCCGCCGCCCTGATGTTCGTTACCCTGGCTTGCGTACCCCGATGTATTTACCCTGATTTACGTACCACGATTTACGTACCACGATTTGCGTACCATGATTTGCGTACCATGATGTGCTTACGCCGATGCGCTTTCCCGTGAGGGCTCGAAAAGCTCCCGCACGCCACAATCAGGACACGGCCCGCCGTCTCCAAGCTTCGTTGCATGGCTGCTTCTCTGCTAATCTAATTGTGGGTTCCGTCCCACTCTCATAAACTTTGTCGCCGCCAGGAGTGTTCCCTCTGGCGAAGCATTTTCCTGGCAGGAGGGCATCGAAAATCGGATGGCTTCGGTCACCGCACCCGCTTCTCCCCTTCCGGTGGAGCATCCCGCTCCCGCCACCGTGCGCATTGAACCGCCTCGCGGCTGGTTCGACCTCCGCCTCGCCGAAGTCTGGTCTTACCGCGAACTGCTTTATTTTTTCGTCTGGCGCGACGTCAAAATCCGTTACAAACAGACGGCCATCGGCGTTTCCTGGGTCGTACTTCAGCCGCTGCTCACCATGGGCATCTTTACGCTGTTCTTCGGCCGCCTCGCCAAGCTGCCCTCCGACGGCCTTCCTTATCCCGTTTTCTATTTCTCCTCGCTCGTTCCGTGGACTTACTTCGCCACCGCTCTCCAGTCCTGCACGGGCATCGTGGTGGATAACCAGCGCGTGATCACCAAGGTTTATTTTCCGCGGCTGGTGCTTCCGCTTTCGGCGGTCGTATCCGGGCTTGTGGATTTCGCGATCGGGTTCGTTGTGCTGAGCATCGTGCTTGGGGTGTATGGCATTCGCCCCGGCTTCCATATGGTCTGGCTGCCGCCGCTGCTGCTGCTCGCCATTCTCACGGCGCTCGGCGTCGGCTTGTGGATGTCCGCGCTCAATGCTCTGTACCGCGATGTGCGCTACGTGGTTCCTTTTCTCATCCAGTTCTGGATGTTTGCTTCGCCGGTGGCGTATCCCACGTCGCTGGTTCCGCAGCGTTGGCGGTGGCTGTACGGGCTGAATCCCATGGCCGGGGTGATTGACGGGTTCCGCTGGGCGCTGACGGGACATGGCCAGCCGCCCGGGCCGCTGCTGCTCGCTTCGACGGCGGTCGTCCTTCTGATCCTTCTGGGCGGGTTGTTCTTTTTCCAGCGGATGGAGGGAGCGATAGCGGATCGGGTTTGATTGGGATGGAAAGCAATTTTGTTATCTGTACCCCACCCCCCGGTTTTTTTCAAAAGTGTTGATTCCAAAGGACCTCAAGCTGCAGGCCTGCGAAGGATTTGATTCTAAAGGGGTTACGGGATCGAGAAAGGAAGGCGAGGAACGCGGTAAGAGGCCGATGGGTTTGCGAAATGCGCGGGTAACGACTAAACAGACGCCACGATAGCATTTTATTACTAAATTGTCAAGTGAAATCGGATATAGAAAATCATAGGGTTGCGAGACGTTGAGACGATGAGGGATGTTTGTTGAAATGCGGGGAGCGGGTCTAAAGACCCGCCGCTACAACGATATGAACTTGCAGTTTGGAGCGGGCCTTAAAGACCCGCCACTACAAAGATGAGCTTGCAGTCGGATTATGACGTTTGGCACCAGCGGATCCACGACGCCGATCCGAGCCACAGAGACGCGTTCAGCCCGTGGTACCAGCTTGTGAGCGAATACATCGGCGCGATTGCCGGGCTGCGGATTCTGGAGGTGGCCTGCGGGCGCGGAGGTTTTGTCCGGCAGCTAGCCCTTGCGGGAGCTTGTGTGACGGGCTGTGACTTTTCTTCGGCAGCGTTGCACGCCGCACGTACGAAGCTTCCGGCATCAGGCTTGCGGTTCCCGGCTACGCTGATTCAGGGAGATGCACAAAATCTGCCCTTTGCGGACGACTCCTTTGATGCGGTGGTTTCTTGCGAGACGATCGAACACCTGCCCGATGTAAAATCCGCGGTGCGGGAGATGCATCGTGTCACTCGTCCCGGTGGCAAGCTGCTGCTGACCACTCCAAACTATGCGAATTTCATGGGACTGTACGAGATTTACTCGCTATTCCGTCATCCCGCGCATAAGGACGACCAGCCCTTTGACCGCCGCCAGTGGTTCCCGCAAATTCTGAAGTGGGTGCGGCAAGCGGGTTGGAAGATTCTCCGAACGGACGGCGCGGTGCACCAATTTCCTTTGCTCCCGGGCCGCAACCCAATACGATGGAAAGCGCTGGACTCGAAGCGCGCGATACGGAAACTGCTGAGCCCGCTGGCTTACACGTACTTCGTGATGGCACAGAAGCCAGTCCCCGAAGCAGGCACGATATGAGAAACGAACGATGAACGCAGCGGTTATACAGGCGGAGGGGCTGGGCAAGCGCTACCAGCGGGGGACGATTGTCGATCCGGGGCTGCGGCATGCGCTGGACCGGTTCGTGAAGTCGCCGCTGGCGGCGTTCCGGCGCCAGAAGCAGGAGATGTTCTGGGCGCTGAAGGACGTGTCGCTGGAAGTGAAAGAAGGCGAAGTGCTGGGCCTGATCGGGCGGAACGGGGCGGGCAAGACGACGCTGCTGAAGATCCTTTCGCGGATCACCAAGCCGACCACGGGTTGGGCGGAGATTCGCGGGCGCGTCGGTTCGCTGCTGGAAGTGGGGACGGGATTTCACCCAGAATTGACCGGGCGAGAGAACGCGTTCCTGAGCGGGGCGATCCTGGGAATGCCAAAGAGCGAGATCACGCGGAAGTTCGATGAGATCGTGGCGTTCGCGGAGCTGGAAAAATTCATTGATACGCCGGTGAAGCATTATTCCAGCGGGATGTACGTCCGTCTGGCGTTTGCCGTAGCGGCGCATCTGGAGCCGGAAATTCTGCTGGTGGATGAAGTGCTGGCGGTGGGCGACATTAATTTTCAGAAGAAGTGTCTCGGCAAAATGGGCGACGTGGCCAGCGCCGGACGCACCGTTGTCCTCGTGACGCACCAGATGAATCAGATACGGCGGCTCTGCCATCGCGTGGTCTGGGTGGATGGCGGGGAGGTGCGGCAGAATGGGAATACGCATGAAGTGGTGAGCGCGTATGAGGCGGCGATGGCGCGGGGAGCGAATGGAGCGGGAGAGCAGCAGCGTGCTGCGGGCAGCAAAGGCCAGTTTGTGAAATGGGAAATCGCCGAGCCCACCGGGAATAGTCCATACATTTTGACGGAGACAAGCCCGACGGTGCTCAAGTTTACTATGGATATCTGGGAGCCGATCCGCCGAGGGCACCACGGCATCGCGCTATTCGACCACAATCGCCAGCTAATTTGGGGCAACTCGCACCCGAATCTGGAACTTTCGCCCGGAAGGATCAACTTTTTTCACCGCCTCCCGGGGCTTCCAGTCCGTTCGGGGCCTTATTTCTGGGTTGTCAGTCTTTACGAGGACCAGGCACTGGTGGACTACTGGGAATGCACGCCAGAAATGACGGTTGCCACTGTCAACTACCAGCATCAGTTTGACGAATGGAATGGCATACTGAATATCTCGGAGCAATTCGATCTCGTCGGAGAAAGTAATAGTGCAAGACTTCCAAGCGTTTGACTCCCCCTCGGCTACCGAGTTGGTAGCAGCAAGACAAACGTTCGCAAAACCGCTGATTGAGGAACTTCGGAACAAGTTGCCCATCTCCTCCGCAGCCGATGTGGGTTGTGGTGTGGGCTACTTCTCCAAATTTCTACACGAATTAGGATTGCGCGTGACCGGGATCGACGCGCGCAAAGAGAATGTGGAGGAGTGCAAACGGCGATACCCGGATATTATTTTCGAAAGCGGAGATGCCGAGGATCTGCGCGCGGACGGTGTTGGCACGTTTGACCTGGTGCTGTGCTTTGGGCTTCTCTATCATCTCGAAAATCCGTTTCGTGCCATTCGCAATCTCTACTCTATGACCGGACAGGTTCTCCTGGTCGAATCCATGTGTGCCCCTGGCGAAAATCCTTCGATGGAGCTTCTCGACGAATACCATGTGGAGAACCAGGGTCTCGGGTTCGTCGCCTTTTATCCGACCGAGGCTTGTCTTGTGAAGATGCTTTACCGGGCCGGGTTCCGGTTTGTCTACGGATTCGAAAAACTTCCGGATCATGAGGAATTCCATGCGACGCGGCAAAAAGTGAGGCGCCGCACAATGATGGTGGCGTCGCAGCGCGAGCTTGAGGCCACGGGCCTTCGCCGGTTACCCGAGCCACAGCGGATAGCGGAAATTTGGTCGAAGCCATCGCGCCCGCGAATCGCTCGATTGGCAAATCTCGTGCGACGACTTGTGGCGGCGGAAGAAACGAAGACATGAGCCACTCGCTTGAGACCGGGCTGACTGGGCGGATGAGACGGTTCGTTGAGAAGCCGCTCCACGAAAAGTCCCGGTCTGTCTATGCGAGGTGGCGAAAGGCGTTTCCAAAGATTCCGTTTCCCGTGCGGTTGCCGTTCGGCGTTTGGTTTATTGCGCGTGACGATTATCTGGGATCAACTCTGACTTTCGACGGCTTTGAGCCTGCCGAGCGGGCTTTCGTTCAGCGGTTCCTGACGCCCGGCATGACTGTTCTTGACATTGGGGCGCACCACGGACTCTACACCTTGCTGGCGGCCAAGCTAGTGGGTCCGACGGGGAAGGTTTTCGCGTTCGAACCGTCTCCGCGCGAGCGAAAAGCGCTCGCGCTCAACGTAACGCTTAACCGCTGCAAAAACGTCAGCCTGCAGCCCTTGGCTTTGGGCGGCCAGGAAGGGCTCTTCGATCTTCATATTGCCGGCGACGGCATGACCGGGTTTAACAGCTTTCGACCCTCTGTGGATGCTGGAAAGACTCTTAAAGTCAGCGTTCGTGTCACGACTCTGGACAACTGGATAACAGCCACCGGAATCCATCGGGTAGATTTTATAAAGCTGGATGTTGAGGGTGGTGAGTTATCGGTTCTCAGCGGCGCAAGAGAGCTCCTCACTCGGCAGCCACGGCCTATCATTCTCGCTGAGGTGGAGGATAGGCGGACCGCGCCGTGGGGCTACGCAGCGAATGAAATCGTGAGGAATTTGGCAGAAGCGGAATTTGATTGGTACGAGCTCCGCGAGGACGGAAGCTTGACGCTGCTGAGAGCAGGCGCCAAGGAGCTTCAGGCCAATCTGGTTGCGGTACCGAGGGAGCGTAAGGAGGAAGTACTTTCAGGTGGAACAGGCGTAGGCCGAGGGGTTAGAGACTCTGACGAATGAGAGTTCTTAAACAAATGGTGCATGCGTCGCTGCGCAAGGTGGGATACCGCATTGTGCGCATCCAGCCGGAGGAGAACGGCGAAGCGGTCGGGCAACTGGGGCAGTTCCTGGGAGCGCTCAGACGCCATGGATTTGCGCCGAAGCATATCGTCGACGTGGGAGCGAATCGAGGGTTGTGGACGCGGGCTGCAATTCGGTTCTTTCCCGACGCGACGTATACGTTGGTGGAACCGCAGAACGAGCTGAAGGGCTACGTCCAGGACCTGGTCGAGAAAGGGCATAAAATCCGCTGGGTGAACGCGGGCGCCAGCGATGAAGCCGGGACGCTGTCTCTTGCGATTTCGTACCGCGATGATAGCAGCACCTTTGCTATCACGGAGGAAGACGCGGAGCGTGAGGGAATGCGCCGGATTCCCGTCGCAGTCCGCACATTAAACGAAATTGTGGCCAGCGCGGGCGAGCCCATTCCGGACATGGTGAAGATTGATGCTGAGGGCTTCGACCTGAAAGTGCTGTCGGGTGCCACTGACTTGATGGGAAAAACGGACGTGTTTTTGGTGGAGGCCACCGTATGCAGCCCGTCGGAAAATACGGTAGCCAGGACAATCGAGCGGATGAGCGCGGTGGGTTATCGGCTTTTGGACATTACGGAACTCAACCGCAGCCCGAAGTACGGCGTCCTCTGGCTATGCGAGCTTGCGTTTTTGCGGAATGGCAGCGATCTGCTGGATGCGGTGCGGTCCTATGAATAGAGGCGAATGCGGATGCTGACGATTTTCACGACAGCGAAGCCGTTCCGCGGGCATATCGATGTGATCCAGCGCAATGCGATCCGCAGTTGGAAGCTGCTGCATCGCGATATCGAAGTGATCTTGTTTGGGGATGACGAGGGGTCGGCGGAGACGGCCAGGGAGTTGGGAGCGCGGCACGAGCCCAAGGTGAAGAAGAATGAGTTCGGGACGATCCTGGTGAGTTCGATGTTTCAGCGAGCGCAGGAGTTGGCAAGCCACAATCTGCTGTGCTGCGCGAATTGCGATATTGTGTTGTTGCCGGATTTTATAGCGGCGTTAGAGAAGGTGACGCGGAAACACGAAAAATTCCTGATGGTCGGGCGCCGGTGGGATATGGAGATCAAGAAGCCGCTTGCTTTTGAGACCCCCGGTTGGGACCGCGAACTCCGCAACCTGACGTTGCGCATCGGGAAGCGGCGCGCAGCGGACTGGATCGATTATTTTGCATTCACGCGCGGAACCTACGGGGAGATTCCTGACTTTGCAGTGGGGCGAACCTGCTGGGACGACTGGCTGCTCTGGAGCGTCGCGGATTCTGGTTGCGCGGTTGTCGACGCGACGAGGACCGTTGTGGCCGTGCATCAGAACCATGATTACGGCCATCACGCGCTGGGCGAAGCGGGAGTATGGCGTGGCGTCGAAGCACAGCGGAATCGGGATCTCGCGGGAAGTTGGGAACACCTACGCAGCATTGCGGACGCTACATACAAACTTGGGCCATTAGGACTGACGTACAACCTGGGGCGGCACTGGGAGGCGTCAAAGCGGTGGGCAGGGGCGGCGCGGCGAGCGGTGCGGTATAGGGTTTGGAATCCCGTATGGTTCTTTATGCTGGACCTGACGAGGCCGCTGCGGACGGCTCTCGGGCTGCGCGGGAAAAATGTCGGACACGAGAAGTGATGGCGACGCAGATCGTGCGCGGCGGGCTACCCGGCCCGGTCGCCCCGAGAAGATACGGTATGATTTGAATAGAGTCTGGGAAGTAACAGACTAGCTTGGTTTCACAGCAACGCACTTGGGAGCGGCTGTGGTATGGCATTCTCTGAAGTAGACATTGTACGGGTCCGCGACTATTGGAACGCCCGCCCTTGCAACTTGCGCCACTCTCCGGCGCCGGTAGGTAGCCGCGAATATTTCGACCAGGTGGAAGCACGAAAGTATTTTGTCGAGCCGCATATTCCGGGATTTGCAGAATTTGAGAAGTGGCGCGGGAAAAAGGTGTTGGAGATCGGCTGCGGGATTGGGACGGATACCATCAGCTTCGCGCGGGCGGGTGCGCACGTGACGGCGGTGGACCTTTCGGACAAATCCATGGAACTCGCACGCGCGCGGGCGGCGGTTTTTGGCCTGGAAAAGCAGATTCAGTTTCTGCCGGGTAACGCCGAGCAACTGAGCACCTTTGTTCCGGTAGAGCCTTACGACCTGATTTACTCGTTTGGGGTGATTCACCACACGCCCCATCCGGACCGCGTCCTGGAGGAATTGCGGCACTACGCGCGACCAGGAACTACCTTGAAAATCATGGTCTATCACAAGCGGTCGTATAAGGTGGGCTGGATCCTGTTAACCGATGGCAGAGGGAAGTTCTGGAAGCTCGAAGAACTGGTGGCCAAGAATTCTGAGGCGCAAACTGGCTGTCCGGTGACCTATTCCTACACGCGCAAGCAGGGGCGAGAGTTTCTGGAGCGGCATGGGTTTCAAGTGAAGCGGGTGGATGTGGAGCATATCTTTTCCTACCGGATTTCGGATTACGTGCGCTACGAGTATGTGAGGGAGTGGTACTTGCGATGGCTGCCGCAGCCGCTGTTTCGAGCGATGGAGAAACGGTTAGGCTGGCACTTGTTGTTGACCGCGGAGGTGCCGTGCGCAGCTTGAAGAAGTCAAAGGGGGGACGGTGACGTCTGTTTCGGTAATCGGTCTGGGGAAACTTGGGGCGCCGATGGCGGCGTGCATTGCGGCGCAAGGTTTCGACGTTGTGGGAGTGGATCTCAACTCGCGAAAAGTGGCGGACATCAACAGGGGCCTGGCCCCTGTGCATGAGCCCGGTCTCACGGAATTGCTCCGGGAATGCGGGGGCCGGCTGAAGGCCAGCCAGAACATTCCGGAAGCGGTGCACAATTCTGACATCACATTCGTGGTTGTCAGTACTCCAAGCGAGCCCAGCGGAGGATTTTCACTGCAGTATGTTTTGCCAACCTGCGAAGCCATCGGGCGGGTCATTGCCACAAAAAAGTCATTTCATCTCGTAGTGCTGACGAGCACGGTCATGCCGGGTTCGACCGGGGGCGCGGTTCAAACCGCCCTGGAACGGGCCAGCGGAAAAGAGTGTGGAACTGATTTTGGGCTTTGTTATAACCCGGAATTCATCGCCCTCGGCACGGTCATCCGCGATTTCTACAATCCCGATTTTCTCTTGATCGGGGAGTCCGATGCACGCTCGGGAGAAATGCTGGCCGGAATTTACAAAAAAGTCTGCAAGAACTCGCCGCCCATTGCCCGAATGAATCACATCAATGCGGAAATCACGAAACTCGCCGTGAATACCTACATCACGACAAAAATCAGCTATGCAAATATGCTCGCGCGCCTCTGCGAAAGGCTACCCGATGCAGACGTGAATGTGGTGACCGACGCTTTGGGACTCGATACACGGATAGGCGGCAAGTATTTGAAGGGAGCCGTGAGCTACGGAGGCCCGTGTTTTCCAAGAGACAACCGGGCAATGGCTGCGCTCGCGTCGAGGGTGGGCGCATCTTCCGGCCTCGCTGAGGCCACAGACGTTTTCAATCGAGCTCAAATCAAATTACTGGCGGAAACGGTGAAGAGCCAGCGGTCGGGCACGGACGCGGTTGGCATCCTGGGTCTTACGTATAAGCCGAACACCGACGTTTCGGAGGAGTCCTTTGGCTTGCTGCTCGCTGAGGAACTTTCCTCTGCAAAGGTGGACGTTGTGGTGTTCGATCCTTCCGTAAATGGAGGACGTGCGTTGGGCAGTCGTGAGAACGTGCGCGTCGCGGCATCGGCAGAGGAGTGCATTCAGGGGTCGGGTGTCGTCGTGCTCGCGACTCCCTGGCAGGAGTTCGGCAAGATACCCGCTGCTGCCTGGACGCGCGCTGATGCGCCGCGCGTGGTGCTGGATTGTTGGAGGACGCTTGGACATTTGGCCGGCGCCGCGGGAGTCAAGTACGTGTGTTTGGGGCTTGGGGAAGCCACGAAACAGCGGCGTGCGGCGGAAGGATGAGCTGCGATCCAGAGCTGACTGCCGAAACCCGGAGCGAGGCCATTGCATCTGACTCTTTGAGGCTTTACGGTGTATAGTAGTGACCTTAAGTGCAGCGGTCTCACCTTACCGGCCCGGGTGTGAAGATCGAACCAGGGCTGCACCCGGGAGGTATCCCTGTGAAATTTGGCTGGCGTGGTCCCTTTTGCCCCCACTGCGGAAGCAATGAACTGCACCTTTCCAAAAGGCGAAACGTGTTCGAACGATTTTTCCTGAACGCGGTTCACGTCGCGCCGTACCGCTGCACCGACTGTTACGAGCGGCATTTTCGTATCCGGCTTGCGAAGGATGCGAGTTCAAAACAGCACACCAGGTTGACGACACCCATGAAAGAACCGTCCGTGCCCGGAACGACCCGGCAACCGCAAAGTTGATTGTTCCTTTCCAGCCTGCCTGAAACGTTAAAGCTCAAAAGCGCGCCAGTGCTGCTATTCTTTTAACGTGGGGGCGCCGCAAACGTTTATCCCTGTGCCAGAGAGCGGAACACGATGAGAGAGCCTCTCGTCAGCGTTCTGATTGACGCCTACAACTACGGGCGCTTTATCGAGGAAGCGGTGGAGAGTGTGCTGGCGCAGGAGTTTCCACGCGAGCAAATGGAAATTCTGGTGGTGGACGACGGCTCAACAGACAATACCGCGGAACGCGTGAAGAAATACGGCGAGCGGGTTCAGTACTTCTACAAGCCAAACGGCGGGCAGGCTTCGGCGTTTAACTTTGGCTTTGCGAAAGCGCGCGGGGAAATCATTGCGCTGCTGGACGCGGATGACTACTGGCTGCCTGGAAAGCTGGGGCGCGTAGTTGGGGAGTTTCAGAAAAATCCGGCGCTGGGGATGGTGTATCACAAGTATCTGGAAGTGGATGACGCGACAAAAAGCAGCAAAGAGGCGACGTTTCACGACGTTTCGGGGAGTTTTACTTCGCCTGGAGACAACATTTTTTGGTATGAGCCGTGTCCTACTTCGTGTACGGCTTACCGGCGACAGTTTCTGGAGAAAATTCTGCCGGTGCCGGACGGGCTGCGCATCCTGGCAGACACGTGGATCGGGCTGATGATTCCGTTCGCCGCGCCTATCCAGGCGATTCCGGAATGCCTCACGGCTTACCGTTTGCACGGAAAAAATCTCTACTACGCGGAAGAGGAGCGGTTGTCGCCGGAGTCGCGGCGCGAACGCATCGCGATGGCGCAGATCGTGATTGAGGGAATGCAGAGTTGGCTGGCCAAGCCGGAATTCAGGGGGAGTGCGCAGGCCCGCGCTTATGTGAGCCGAGTGCTGCTTTACCGGGAGAAAGAACAGTTTCTGCTGGAGACACCCGGGCGGCTGCGTTATTTTCGGCACTTGCTGCTGTATAACGAGTGCTTTGAACGGCACATCAGCGGGCGGCTTCGCGCGATAAATTATGCGGCGGCGGTGGGAACGCTCGTGGCCGGCTACAAACGGCGCGAGCAGGTGCGAGGCTGGTTCGAACGCATGGCGCAGCGCGTCTCCCGCTCGCGGGGAATGGCGGGCGGCGGCAGCCCGTTCACGTCGAGATGATGGAGGCGGCGCGAAGAGCGGTGGAGAAAAAAGGGCAGGACGCGCCGTTGCGCGCGATGAATTTGGGCTGCGGAGAGCGGTTCCATCCACAGTGGGTGAACCTCGATTTATTTCCAGCGAGCGCGGGGGTACAGAAATGGGATCTGAAGAATCCGCTGCAATTTGCGAGCGATTCGTTTGACGTCGTGTATCACTCGCATGTGCTGGAACACTTCCCGAAAAAGCTGGCGCGGCAGGTTCTGGCGGAATGTTTGCGCGTGCTGAAGCCCGGCGGAATTTTGCGCGTGGTCGTGCCGGACCTGGAAGAAGTGGCACGGCTGTATTTGCAGGCTATGGAAAAAGCCGCCAGCGGCGTTCCGGGCTGGCGCGAGAATTACGATTGGGTGGTGATGGAAATGCTGGACCAGGCGGTGCGCGAGTCGCCCGGCGGCGCGTGGTTCGAATACCTGCGGCAGAATCCGATACCCAATTGGGAGTTTGTGGCGCGGCGCGTGGGCGCCGAGGCGGAACGCGCGCGTGCGGCCGCAGGGCGCGCTGGAGAGGCTTCGCCGCAGAGCCGAGCTGCACGGATGCGCGCCAAGTGGGCTTACATTGTGCAAAATCCCGGAGCTGTGGTTCGAAACAAGCTTGCGAGGATCGTTCTCAGTCGCGCCGATTATGATGCGCTACAAGTCGGGCGCTTTCGCAGGCAAGGCGAAATCCACCAATGGATGTATGACGGATATTCACTGGGACGATTGCTACAAGAAGTAGGATTTGTAAATCCACTGCGTTTTCAGGAGACGCAGAGTCAAATCGCCGATTGGACGCAATACGGGCTCGATAATGAACCGGATGGATCCGCTTACCGGCCGGGTTCGCTGTGCATGGAAGCCAGGAAACCGTGAGGATTGTCCACGTAAGCGCGAGTGAGGATGGAGGCGCGGGACGTGCGGCGATGCGCTTGCACCGCGGGCTCCGGCAAATTGGGCACGAGTCGATTTTTTTTGTGCGCGACCTCGCGGAGGCTGGAGAAGGGATTGTCGCGTTCGATGCGCGCGCGGGACTGTTTGTGCGCGCTTTGCGCAATGCGCGGCGCAATCGGATCGAAGCAGACTTTGCGCCATACCGAAAAAAGCGGGCGGAGGGGCAGGAATTTTTCAGCGATGACCGCGGCGTGCTGGGCGGCGAGTTGCTGCGGCAGCTTCCCGCGGCGGACGTGGTGAATCTTCATTGGGTCGCGGGCTTCGTTGATTACTCCGATTTCCTGGCGCAAATTCCGCAAAAAACTCCCGTGGTGTGGACATTGCACGATATGAACCCATTTACGGGGGGCTGCCACTACGATCGCAGCTGCGGAAAGTTCGCCGCGGCGTGTGGGGCGTGTCCGGAATTGAATTCGAATGCGGAGCAGGATCTCTCGCGTCGCATCTGGCAAAGGAAGAAGGCGGCTCTTGCTCGTGTGCCGCGCGGCCGTTTGCATATTGTGGCCGACAGCCATTGGCTGGCCTCGCAGGCGAAGCAGAGTTCGCTCTTTCGGGAGCTTCCGGTAACGGCGATTCACTACGCGCTCGACGTGGAGACGTTTGCGCCGCGCGACCGAGCCGCGGCGCGCTCCGTGCTTGGATTGCCGGCCAATGCGAAAATTATATTGTTCGTGGCAGACCACCCTAGGATTTTGCGGAAAGGGTTTGCGATTTTGGCCGAAGCGCTTGCGATGCTCCCTGGCGGGCCGGAACTGCTTTTGCTGTCCATGGGCCGCAGCAAGCCTGAGCTTCCGGAACGCTTTGCGCATGTGCACCTTGGCTACGTCACCGACGAGCGATTTCAAGCCATCATTTACAGCGCCGCGGACGTATTTGTTATTCCGTCGTTGCAGGAGGCTTTTGGACAAACGGCGCTCGAAGCCATGGCTTGCGGGACGCCGGTGGTTGGCTCTGACGCCGGAGGGATTCCTGAAATTGTTCGTGAAGGGGCGACCGGGCTTCTGTCTCCGGCAGGGGATGCCAGAGCGCTGGCAGCCGCGGTGGAAAAAATGCTTGGTGATGGTGGCTTGCGCGCCGCGACGGGTAGAGAATGCCGGCGCTTGGCCGTCGAGGAATATGCACTCGAAATACAAGCGAGACGTTACGCTAAGCTTTATGAGGATATGGTGAGAGCAAATTGACAAATTCTTCCAGGGCGCCAACGAAGCGAGCGAGGAGACGATGAGCGCTCCTGAGTTGACCATTTGCGCGGTGGCAAAACCCTTCCAAGGCCATATCGCCGTCATTCAACGCAATGCTATCGCCAGCTGGACGAACCTTAGCCCCAAGCCGGAAATTATTTTATTCGGCACCGAGCAAGGCACTGCGGAAATAGCGCGCGAGCTTGGTTTTCTGCACATCCCGGAAGTAGCCCGAAACGGCCACGGCACGCCTCTGCTCGCGGACATTCTAGAGCGCGCACAAAAATATGGAAGCGGGAATGTGTTTGCCTACGTAAACGCGGACATTATTTTGCCGCGCGAGTTTACCGTCGGCGTCGAGAAAGTATGCAAAACATTCGAAAAGTTCCTGGCCGTAGGGCGCAGGACCAACATCGAAGTGCGCGAGCCACTGGACTTTGGCGGAGACTGGGAAGAAAAACTCAAAGCGCGCCTGCGGAACGAAGGCCAGCTGGAAAGTCACACGGGCATCGATTTTTTTGTGTTTCCCCGCGGTACTTACCGGGACGTACCGCCGCTCGCCATTGGCCGCGTGTGGTTTGACCAATGGTGCATAAAGTATGCGCTTAAAAATGCGTTGCCCGTGGTGGACATGACACAGTTCGCGCCGATCGCGCACCAGTTGCACGACTACAACCACGTGGCTGGCGGGCGGGAGCTGGGCACTTATGGCGGCGTCGAGGCCGAGGAAAACCTGAGATATTACGGCGAACGCCCTCACCGTTACACGATTTTGAGCGCCACGCACCGCATGAGCCGAACGGGCGAAATCCGCCGGGTCTTCTGGCGGAGAGAGTTGGCCGCTGTCAGAGAATTTCTGTGGGAAGTGTTGGTGCATAAAACGGTTGGCGTGAGGAAAAAGCTGGGATTGAGCGGCGGGGCGCGTGCTTGAAAGCGCCACACCGCGTCTCCGATGTCCCGCGTGCAGCAGCGTATCCCGCAGCTCCCCCGTCGAACGATACGGAAAGTACGAGCTCTTTCATTGCGCTGCGTGCGACTTGCAATTCTGGGAGCCGCGCGTGATGCCGGACGCGAGCTGGTACGAACAGATGTATGGGGGCCGCGATGAAACGCTCATGCCGCTTGAGCCTGGCCACAAATATTTCTTGCGTGATTCGCTCGCGCCCGGGAGCGGGGCCTTGCTGGACATTGGCTGCGGAACAGGAAATTTCCTCAGGGCAGCGCGGGACGCGGGCTACACCGTTACCGGGACGGAGCTCGATCGAAACGCCGCGCAATTTGCAAAGACACAACTTGGCTTGCCGAGAGTACTGGGGCTGACCATCTCGGAATTCGCCGAAAAATATCCGGAAGAGAAGTTCGACGTGGTCACTTTCTTTGAGGTTCTCGAACATCAGGCTGCTCCGCTGGAGTTTCTGCGGAACGTAAGAGCGTGCCTGCGGCCGCAGGGCTATATTGCCTTGAGCGTGCCCAACCGGGAGCGTTGGCTCACCGGACCCGATGTTCTGGATTATCCGCCGAATCATTTTTTGCGCTGGAATGCTGCTGCTCTGCGGAATGTGTTGGGGTCCAATGATTTCGAGGTTCTCGCGATCCGAGAACAACCCGCTGGAATCGTGCATACCGCGCAGATGATCAATATGTCCCTGCGCACGGGGCTGTCCGCCAAGGCCTCCGGGAATGGTTCGGCAAGTTTCCGTGAGGTGATGCAGATGGCGCCGGAAGCAGCTTCCGCGGTGCTGCACTCCGAGCCTTCTCCGCGCCAGCGCGCAATGCAACTGCTTGGCCGCCTTAAATACACTGCCTGTTTGCCCGTTGCTGTTGCCGCTTACCCGTATATCCGCCTGCGCGGTTACAAAGGAACATATTTGTATCTTTTGGCTCGCCTTATAAAATAAGTGCGCGCTCCCGGCGCGAAATCGTGAAAACATAGGGCCTGCCGCCGAAACGCATGTGGCAGGAAAGATCGCAGATGAAACGCGCACTCATCACAGGAATCACCGGCCAGGACGGCTCCTATCTCGCCGAGTTGCTGCTGTCCAAAGGTTACGAAGTTCACGGGATTATCCGGCGGGCGAGCACCTTCAACACAAAGCGTATTGATCATATTTATCAGGATCCGAATGAACCGAGCACGCGGCTCTTTCTGCATCACGGGGATCTTTGCAGCTCCGAATGGATTCTGAACATGGTGTACAGCTATGCGCCGGACGAGCTTTATCACCTGGCGGCGCAGAGTCACGTGCGCGTAAGTTTCGACGCGCCGGAATATACCGGCGACGTCACCGGATTGGGGACGATGCGGCTGCTCGAAGCGATTCGGCGGGCCGGCTGCAAGACGCGGTTTTATCAGGCATCCAGCTCGGAGATGTTTGGCTCCGCGGCGCCGCCGCAAAGCGAGACCACGCTGTTTGAGCCGCGCAGCCCCTATGCTGCGGCGAAAGTGTATGCGTACTGGATGACGCGGATTTACCGCGAGGGCTACCAGCTTTTTGCGAGCAACGGAATTTTGTTCAACCATGAAAGTCCGCGGCGCGGCGAGACTTTTGTGACGCGAAAGATTACCCGCGCGGTGGCCGCCATTGTGGCCGGGAAGCAGGGCGACCTGTTTCTGGGCAATCTCGATGCGCGGCGCGACTGGGGATACGCGCCCGAGTACGTGGAAGCCATCTGGAAAATGCTGCAGCACGACACCGCTGAGGACATTGTGATTGGCACGGGCGAAGCGCACTCGGTGCGTGAGTTCGTGGAAGAGGCGTTTTCCTACGCGGGGCTGGACTGGCGCAGGCATGTGAAGATGTCCGAGCGTTATATGCGTCCACTGGAAGTAGATTGCTTGATTGCGGATACGCGGAAGGCGCGCGAGAAACTTGGTTGGGAGACGCGCATTGGATTCAAGGATCTGGTTGCGATCATGGTGGATGCGGACCTGGAAGCGGCCGGGCTTGCGCCGCTGGGTCGTGGGCGCGCGATTCTGGAAGAGAAATTCAGCCATTGGAACCACTGGCAGAATTCGGTGACGCGCGTGATGGAGGCAGTGGAAGGACAGGCTTCGCAGCACTGAGCGGCGGCTTTGAAGGCCGATGCGCGGGAACGACTCGCAAGAGCGATCCGCAAAAAAGAAACAAGCTTTGCTGCACAAGGCACGAGAACTGAGGCGTGGATGGGCTTTTGGGAAAAGCGGCGGGTGGTGCTGAGCGGGGGGAACGGGTTTCTTGGGTCGTTCGTGGTGGAACGATTGCGGGAGGCCGGGTGCACTGACATTCATGCACCGCACAGCAACGAATGCGACCTGCGCGAAAAATCCGATGCCCTGCGCCTTTACAAGAGTTTGAGGCCGGATGTCTTTATCCACCTTGCGGCTACGGTTGGCGGAATCGGAGCGAACCGGGCGAATCCGGGCCGATTTTTTTACGACAACGCGGTGATGGGCATCAACGCCATCGAGGCCGGGCGCATTGCCGGGGTTGAGAAGTTTGTTTGCGCAGGGACGATTTGTTCCTACCCAAAGTTCACGCCCGTTCCGTTTCGCGAGGAAGATTTCTGGAACGGGTATCCGGAAGAAACGAACGCACCCTACGGGCTCGCGAAGAAAATGTTGCTCGTGCAGTTGCAGGCTTACCGGCAACAGTATGGGTTCAACGGGATCTATCTTACGCCGGTGAACTTATATGGGCCGCGGGACAATTTCGATCTCGAAAGTTCACACGTGATCCCGGCCCTGATCCGGAAATGCCTGGAGGCTCGGGAGGCGCGGGCGGCGGAGATTACGGCGTGGGGGACTGGGAGCGCAACGCGGGAATTTTTGTACGTTGAGGACGCTGCCGAGGCCATTGTGCTTGCGGCGGAGAAGTATGAGAAGCCAGAGCTGGTGAACCTGGGGTCGGGGGAAGAGATCAGCGTGCGTGATCTGGTGGAATCGATCCGATCGCTGACGGGGTTTCAGGGTGGCGTGCGGTGGGATACTTCCAAGCCGGATGGACAACCTCGCCGGTGTTTGGATACTTCGCGGGCGGCGGAGTTTGGATGGAAGGCGAAGACTTCTTTGCGGGATGGTTTGAGAAAGACCATTGCGTGGTACGAGGATGAGGTTGGGAAGAAGTTACGGACTCGGGCGGTTTAGACATTTCGTCCGGGATTGATTTGCGGAAAGAGACGGGATGAAAGCCTGGCCCCCCTTCCCCCTACTTTTTTATAAGTTTTCATGCCAAAGATAGTTAACGTCGTTTGTTCCGATACACATTTAGAAGTGTTGATTCTAAAGAGCTTACGTTTTCTGCGAGCCCTCATTTTTGAGGTATAGACCCTATAAAAGCAAAAACGCCAGCAGGGATGCTGGCGCCACAAGCTGAGCACGTTTTCTACGAAACAAGTATAAAAGGCGGTTTGTGCCAAATGCGCGCGGCGCAAGTAGCAGGGAGACACTGTGGCAACGCGGCGCGCGGCTGTGTCGAATATGAACACGCGCGAGACAGAGGCCGAGCCTCCGAAATTATCGTAGACTTAACGAGGGACATCCGTGTGCAGAGGCGAGCTTCCTTTTTCAGGAAGAGACCTGCCAGCCAACGATTGCGAGCCGATGGCGAAGCCTTTTGTCAGCGTACTCATTGATACGTATAACCACGAGCGCTTTATTGAAAAAGCGATTGTGAGCGTGCTGGAGCAGGATTTTTCTGCGGGGGAGCGCGAAATTCTCGTCGTAGACGACGGCTCGACAGACGGTACGCCGGAAATCGTGCGCAAATTCGAGCCACGTGTGCGGATGCTGCGGAAGAAAAATGGGGGACAGGCGTCCGCATTCAATGCGGGGATACCGGAGTGCCGCGGGGAGATCGTTGCGTTCCTGGATGGGGACGATTGGTGGGGTCCCAGGAAATTAACGAGCGTCGTGGGGATGATGACGGCTGAACCAACCGTGGGCATCGTGGGGCACGGGATCGTGGTGGTTGGACGCGACGGGAGCGAGCAGGAAGAAGTTTTGCGAGAGGGATTTCGTTTTCAAGCAAATACGATCGAGGGTGCGAGGCTATTTCGACGGCGGTGCGCGTTTCTCGGAACGAGCCGGATGACGATTCGCGCGGAGTTGCTGCGGCGCATTGGGAGTGTCCCCGAAACAATCGAAATTCAAGCGGATGAATATCTGTTCACGATGGCGGCGGTGCTGATGGAAGCGCAGATTTTGGCGGAGCCGCTCACCTACTACCGGCTACACGACGGAAACAGTTTTCAGATAACGGGCCAGCCAGAACCGGAGAAACTGCGGCGCAAACAAAAATCGCTGGCAGCGCTTGCGAAGACACTGTCGCAGAAGCTGGAGGAAGCCGGAGTAGATTCGCAAGTACGACGAACCGTCCTGGAATTTACGCAGAGCAGCGCGGACCAACTCCGGCTGTTGCTCGAGGGAGGCTGGCCGTGGGAGACGGTAAGAACGGAATGGACTCTCTACCGGGTGCAGCACCCAGACGCCCGGCTTTCGCACCGTGTGTTCAAAGTGATGATCCTGATGGGAGCGCTGATTACTCCGCCGAGGGGGTTTTACCGCATCCAGCGGGCGTTCACGGAGAGCGACTCGTATCGGCGTGCCAGGGAGCGCTGGCTTCCCGTTCCCAAGATGGAGCATATCGGGAAAGAACGGCGAGCCGGATGATGATCAAAGCTGCGATTCGCACGTGGAAGGCGCGGGTCCCTTGAGGATACTGATTGCGATTGGTGTGTCGCGGCAGAAGGAAGCCGGGGCGGCGGGAGTGGTGTTGAATCACGCGGCGGAGCTGGTGAAACGCGGGCATACGGTGGATTGCTGGTTTCTGGAGGACGTGCCAGAGAGCAGCGCGGGGTGGAAGCGGTTTGAAGCGCTGCGATTTGCGAGGGGAGTGTCGAAGAGGATTCGGCAGGAGACGGGAAAATATGAGGTTGCGAACATACACGCGCCGTGGGGAGGGGAGTACGGCAGCTGGCGGCGCGGCGCGGGGGCCAGGAGCGGACCGCCGTACGTGCTGACGATGCAGGGAAGCGAAGAACGGTACGTCGAAGCAATGCGCGTGGAAGATCGCAAAGGGCGGGCGACGAATTTTGGCTGGAAGAACCGGTTGTGGCACCGCGTTTACCACCAGAGGATGTATGACCTGTCGATCGAAACAGCGGACTACGGGGCGGTGGCAAACCGCGAGGCGTGGATCTGCTGCGAATTGAACTACAAACGAGAATCGGGACGATTCTGGTATGTCCCCAACGGAGTGGAAGAGAGATTTTTTATTCCGCGTGAGTTTACGGAGAAAAGGGCGATAGAGCTCTTGTTTGTGGGGACGTGGCTGGATCGCAAGGGCGTGTATTACCTTGCGGAGGCGTTTGCCATGGTGGCGAAGAAGAATGCGGATGTGCGATTGACCGTGGCGGGGTCGTCGGTTCCGGCGGAAGAAGTGAAGCGAATTTTTCCAGTGGAAGTGCGCGAACGGGTGAATGTGATGCCGTTCGTGAAGCGTGAGGAAATTGCGGGGGTTTACGCGCGGCATGACATTTTTGTTTTCCCGTCGCTAGTGGAGGGCATGCCGCTGACTTTGCTGGAAGCGATGGCGACGGGGCTGCCGGTGGTTACGACGAATACGAGCGGAATGGCAGATGTTGTGGAAGATGAGAGGAATGGTTTGCTTGTGCCGGCGGCGGATGCTGAGAAGCTGGCGCGCGGAATTGAGCGGCTGTGCGAATCCGTGGAGTTGCGCAAACGGCTTGGACTAGCGGGGCAGGAAACGATGCGCAGATATACCTGGGGGGTGGTGGCGCAGAAGATGGAGGCGGTATTTACGCTCGCCGTGAGGAACGCTGGGCATTAGGCTAGGCCTTAAGGGCTGGACAACGCATGACTATGGACCAGTGAAATTGGTGAACCGGCTTTTTCGAGGGAGCCGGGTTGCCGGGTGGACGATTGTGGAGGAGGTTCATTCGCTTTGTGTAGTAAGGCGAGACGCTGATGCCTGACACTGCGATTGGTCACGGGACACTTTCAGGGATGGCATGATCACACTGGGGATTAATTATTCGCAGATGCATGATTCGTCGGCGGGACTGGTGCGCGACGGAGAGTTAGTGTTTGCGGTAGCGGAAGAACGGATCAGCCGGGCGAAACATGATGCGCGATTTCCCCAGAATGCGATTCGGGCTTGTTTGGATTTTGCGGGAGTGAAGGTGGAGCAGTTGGATGAAGTATGTTTTGGGTGGCCTGTGCCGGGGGAGACGTTTCGGCATGATTTGAAGTGCTACGCTTCAGGGAAAATGCCTGCGAATTATTTGAACGGGCTGAACTCGACCCTGCATTTTGTGAGCATGTGGCATCAGAGGGGCGGGGCGAAAAGGTTTGCGCAGATTTTTGGAGAGACGAACGCGCGGATGCGATTTGTAGAGCATCATCTGGCGCACGCCATTAGCGCTTACTCGTATTCGGGATTTGCGGATGCGGCGGTTGTGGTAATGGATGGTCGCGGTGCGTTTGAGGCGACATCGATATGGCATGGGCGAGACGGAAAGTTGGAGCATGTTCTGACGATACCGTTTCCGGATTCGGTCGGATATTTTTACAGCGAGTTTACGGAATATCTTGGGTTTCAGAGGAATAGCGATGAGTGGAAGGTGATGGGGCTGGCGCCGTATGGAAAGGCGGGAGTCGATGTGAGCGCGTTCATTGATTCGGATGCCGCGCCCTATCGAGTTCATGCGCGGAAATTGGTGGCGAATGGCGCGCCATTTGCGGAGATGGTGAAGTTGCTGGGGCCGAGGCGCGTTGCGGAAAGCGAGATCGAGGAGCGGCACAAGGATGTGGCGTTTGCAGTGCAGGACGCTTGCGAGGCGGCGATGATGAGCGTCGTGAAAATGGCGGTGGAGAAGACGAAAACCAGGAATGTTTGTCTGGCAGGGGGAGTGGCGCTGAATTCGAAGGCGAATGGGAAGATTCTGGCTTCGGGAGCGATAGAGAAAATATTTGTGCAGCCCGCGGCTTCGGATGATGGAGTGGCGCTTGGGGCAGCGCTGGCGCCTTATCTGGATAGCGGAGGGCGTTTGCCGATGCGTGAGATGCGGCATGCTTATCTGGGGCCAGAGTTTGATGATGCCGCGATTGAGAGCGCGCTGAAGACATATAAATTGAAATATTCGCGTTTGAGCGATGTGGCAGCAGCGGCAGCAGAGTTGCTTTCGAAGGGGAAGATACTTGGGTGGTTTCAGGGGCGGATGGAGTTTGGGCCGCGGGCGCTGGGAAGCCGCTCTATTCTGGCGGACCCGCGCGATCCGGAAATGAATGCAAAAGTTAATAACGCGGTTAAGTTTCGCGAATGGTGGAGGCCGTTTGCGCCGTCGATGAAAAAAGAATCCGCGGCGGAGTATCTGGAAAGTGCGGGAGATTCGCCGTTTATGATTTTGACGGCGCAAGTGCGGGCGGAAAAGCGGGCGGTGATTCCATCGGTGACGCATGTGGACGGAAGCGCGCGGCCGCAGACAGTAGAGAAAGAGATTAACCCGCTGTATTGGAGGTTGATTGATGAGTTTGGGAAGCGGACGGGCGTGCCGGTCATTATGAATACTTCGTTCAATTTGCGCGGCGAGGCGATTGTACATACGCCCACCGATGCGATTCGGACTTTTTTCAGCTCGGGGATGGACGCGCTGGTCATCGGAAGTTTTGTTGTGGAGAAGTGACGTGAGCGCTCCGCAGGGAACGCTGGGGCGATTGTTGCTCAGGTTTGCGTCGCCGCTGGCAGGGTTGCGGCGCGTGCCGGTTCTGGGGCGATGTGTGAGCTGGGCGGGGGCGAAGCTGGTGCCGCGGGACTCGCTGGCATGGGTGCAAGTGCAGAGCGGGCCGGCGCAGGGTTTGTGGCTGCATCTGAATCCGCGGACGGGGCAGAATTATTTTGAGGGCGGCGGTGAGCCGGAAGTGCAGGAGGTGTTGCGTCAGAATTTGCGCCCAGGAATGACGTTTTACGACGTAGGGGCGAATATTGGATTTTTTTCGTTGCTAGCAGCGCGGCTGGTTGGAAAAGAGGGGCGCGTGATTGCGTTTGAGGCGGATCCGGAAATTGCCGCGCGTTTGCGGGAGCATGTGACGCGAAATGAGTTTCACTGGATTACGGTTGAGCAGCAGGCGGTATGGTCGGAGCCGCGCACCGTGTTTTTTGCGCGGACCGATCCCGCGACTTCGCCTGATCGCGGGTTGGGGCATGTCGTTGAGGTTTCGGCAGGCGACACGATTCACGTGGATGCAGTGTCCCTTGACGACTACACCCGGACACAGCCCTTGCCGGATTTTCTGAAGTGGGATGTGGAAGGTGCGGAAGTGGAAGTGTTTCGCGGAGCAGCACGTTTGCTGAAGGAAAAACGGCCGGGGATCATTTGCGAAATGCACAGTGAAGAAAATCACCGCACGCTGGTCGAAGAGTTTTCGCGTTTGGCGTATGTCTGCAAACCCTGCGGGGCCGGCCACATTCTGGCGCTTCCCCAATGAAAAAAAAGTGCATCGCGCTGCTCGGCCGGCGGGATGCGCCGACGGATGCGGTGGAAGAGTATTGTCAGTATTTGGGAGCTGCACTACGCGCGCATGATTTTGAGCTGGAGCTTGTGCGAGTCGCGTGGCTCGAAGATGGGTGGCCTGCTGCCGTACGCGAGCTTGAGCGTCAGGCTGCGACGTGGGCCGGGTGCTGGGTGCTTGTGCAATACACGGCGCTGTCGTGGTCCGAGCGAGGATTCCCGTTGCGATTTTTGCGAGTGCTGCGGGTGCTTCGGCAGGCAGGAGCGCGCGTGGCCATGGTTTACCACGACGTGTTGCCTTACCACGGCGGGCGCACGATCGATAAGCTACGCCGGCGGGCGCAGATTCATGCGATGAACGAAGCGCTGAGGTTTTCTGAGCTTGGCGTCTTCACCGTGCCGGTGAGCAAGATTCCCTGGATCGGGAAAAAACACACACGAGCCGTATTCATTCCCGTCGGCGCAAACCTGCCGGAACCAGAAACGGCCTGGAAAAATAAAAAGAGCGGAACGAGTGGGCCGCCCACGATTGCAGTCTTCGGGATTACCGGCGGAGAGGGCGGGATTTGGGAAATTGCCAGCATTTCGGAGGCTTTGCAGATCGTGGCGGAACGATTGGGAAAACTGCGGCTGGTGGTGATGGGGCGGCACTCCGATACCGCGGAGAAAACGCTGCGAAGCCTGATGGAAAAACAGCCGATTGAGGTCTGCTCGCTGGGAATTTTGCCCGGAGAAGAAATTGTCCGGAAGATGGGTGAGTGCGACGTGCTGCTTTTTGTGCGCGGAGGAATTTCTTCGAGGCGAGGAAGCGCTATCGCAGGGATTGCGTGCGGATTGCCGGTGGTTGCATTTGACGGGCCGGAAACCGCGTCGCCGATTGTGGAAGCAGGAGTGGTGTTTGCGGACCGGAAACGCCAGTGCGGGTTGGGAGAAGCGCTGCTCAAAGTTCTGTCCGATCCGGAGTACCGTGAGGCGCTTAGGGAGAAGAGCCAGAGGGCGCAGGAAAAATATTTTTCCTGGAAGGCGATTGCAGGGCGGTATGCGGAATCTTTGCGGTCCGAGGATTTGGGAGCGGGCTAAACGATTGTCCGGGAAACTTCAAAGAGTTATTTTCAGAGGAAGTGGCGAGTGATGAGTGGCGAGTAGGTAGCAAAGGCCTGGGCTGCCGTGGCTCTTGCGTTTCTTCATTTCGATAACGCTTCGATCAGAGTTTCTTTCTTTTTTTCGGCTAGCGCGGCCAGGGGATCGAGCGAAGACGTGTATCCCACGACGGCTGCGGCGGCCAGGAACGCAAAAACTTCGACAGGGAGCCACGGATTGCCGGTCCAGCGGCTTAGAAAGAGAATTGGCGTGCTAATGCCAGCCATGAGCACTTGTGAGCCGATAGAGACGAGCGCGGCCATGCCGGATTGGCGCTGGCCACGCATCTGGCCGAAGTTCAGTTTGCGCGGGAAGTTCAGCGAAGACCAGTTGGCGATCGTCAATTGACCCGCGATCGCGAAAATAATCGCCGCAAACGTAGCAATAAGGACTGGTAACGACGGCCGCCCCACGACGTAAATAAACGCGGCCATGGATAGAGCAAGCTCAAACAGGCATATCACCGCCTGCACCAGATTTTTCCCCAGAAAAATTTGCCGAAAACTCACAGGCGAGATGAAATAGGTTTGAATGCCTTTACCGTCAAACGCGAAGCAATTGTATGCCGGACTCATGAGAATGAGGATGAGATAGCCCATCATGCCGGGAAAGAAAAGATCAATCGGAGGAGGGTGCTTTATGGCCGTGTGGTGCGTGCCACCAAACTGAGTGCCGAATACGAGAACCATGACTAGAGGCATGATCAAAAGGAAGAAGGCGAAGCTGTTGCGGGTCAAGTACCGGAACTCTTTACGGAGAACTGCAGCGACCTGCGGGCCGAGCAAGCGAAGCGCGTCGGATCGTTCGGCAACGCGGGAGACTGGGCGAACTACCGCGCGGGCCGGAGCAGCGGTCTCGCTGAGTTCCTCGCCGCGGTATTCGGCAGCAAAGCGCATCCAAAGGAAGGCACTGAAGACGAGGAGATAGAGTAAAACACCGGCTTCACCGAGGAGCGCGTCGAAAGAGTGGATCCGGGAGGCGCCGGCGACAGCTCGACCAGCAAGCGACGGCGGGAAAACCGAGAGATAAGGGAGCACTTGCCGGACCCAGGGCTGAGCGGCGTGGCCGTAGCGCTGAAGCACCGGGTTGATGAGTTGCACGGAGACGATGAGCAGAATAAACAGCGCGAAGAAAATCTCGCGCGTGCGTCTGCGAGCGAGGATGCGCTCCAGCCAGGAACCAACTAATCGCTCGAGCGTGAGGTTCATGAACAGAAACAGGCCGCAGATGATGAGCAGGGTAGGAAAAAGGCCGTGGTTCGCGACGGTAGCGCCGATGGTTAAGGCCAACAGCCAGGAGATGCCGGCGAGAGCGGCGAAATCAGCGATGCCGTAGGCGAGGCCGATTATATAAAAGGCGCGGAGATTAAACGGAAACCGCAGGAGCGTACGAAACTCAAAACCCGCGCCAAAGCCAGCCGTGAAGACGGGAAACAACTGCCAAAACAGAAAAATTCCCCAGAAAAGCAAGGCGATCCAGTTTTCGCGGCCACTGGAGATAAACGAGTAAGCGCCGAAAGATACTGCGATGGCGACTCCGATGACCAGGAACGCACCGAAAATACCGAGAAGCACCATGCCGACCAAGTCCCACTGATTGTTCTTCCTGCGAAGATTGTTGATGAGAATGCGGCGGCGGAGACCCGCTACGAGGCGGATCTGCTCCCAGAGACCGGGAATGCGGGCTACATCAGCCAAGAAAGCTCCTCTAGATTGGGCCGTTGCGAGCCGTCCTGGCCGACGATGGAGAGGAAGATTTGTTCTAGAGTAGTTTTGCTGCCTTCTTCGCCGGCAATTCCGGCGCGCAACTCTTCGAGCGAGCCCTGGGCAACGAGGCGGCCTTTGGCGATGATGGCGACGTGGCTGCAAAGACGCTCTACGATTTCCAAGACGTGAGAAGTGAGGAAGATGGTTACGCCCCGTTCCGTCATGCGCCCGAGAAGAGCTTTCAGAGCGCCCGCGGCGAGCGCGTCCACGCCTTCGAAAGGCTCATCGAGAAAGAGTATGCGCGGTCCGTGGATGACAGCTGCTGCAAGAGCGATCTTTTTTTGCATGCCGTGGGAATAGTCCGCGATGAGTGTTTTGGGGCGGTCGGCGAGCTGCATGAAATCGAGAAGTTCCTCGGAGCGGCGTTGCGTGGTCGGACGATCGAGGCCGTACATGCGTCCGACGAACTCGAGGTACTCGGCGCCGGTCAATCGCTCGAAGAGGCCCATGCCTTCCGGGACGACCCCAATTTGGCGCTTAACCTCGATGGGATTCGAGGCGAAATCCAACCCTAGAAGCGTGGCACGGCCGGAGGTTGGCGCGAGCAAGCCTGTGAGCATTTTTATGGTTGTGGATTTGCCGGCGCCGTTTGGGCCGAGAAAGCCGAAGAATTGTCCGGCAGCAACGGTCAGATCGACGCCGTCCACCGCGATTAAATTGCCGAAGCGGCGGGTTAGCTTTTCGGTCACGATGGCCGAGTCTGTCATCGCTTCTCCCAAAGGTTGTCTTGAAATCGAATCAAAACTCTAACATGAGTTTCCGGCGCACAAGCCATGCCAGGCAAGCCCAAGCGGGAGGGCGTGAGCGGGTCAAGAAGGTTTCTGGCTGGCTGGAGCCGCCGCGGTGGCCGCAGGATGCAACTCTTTCGCGGGAAGGGCAGCGAGCACCGCGGGTAACTCAACGCGAAAGGCGGCGCCGCCTTCCTGCCTGTTATAACAGTGAATTCTGCCGCTGTGCTCTTGCACAATGCCGAAGCAGATGCTGAGACCGAGGCCGGTGCCTTTGCCAACGGGCTTGGTCGTATAAAAAGGATCGAAAACGCGGGAAGGTTCCTTGATGCCCGGGCCCGTGTCGAGGAAAAGCACGATGACGTAAGCGCGATCACGCATGGTCTTGATGGTGAGCACGCCGCCGTTGGACGATTCCATGGCATCGACAGAGTTGTTAATGAGATTGAAGAAGACCTGCATGAGCTGATTGCCATCGCCGCGAACCCCGGGAAGGACAGATTCGAGCTGGAGCTCGATGCGAACCGAACCGGAGCGCAGATCCAAAGTCCGCAACTGCACCGCATTGGTGACCACGGTGTTGATGTCCAGGAGTGTGCGTTCGGGAGGAACCTGGCGGGCAAAGCTCAGCAGGTTGCCGACGAGCGTTTTTGTGCGCCGCGCCTGCTCGCGAATCTTGGCCGCCGTCGAACGGGCTTTTTCCGGAAGCGCGGGGTCGTCAGCCAGCAGGTCGGAGAAACCGAGAATTGCGGTCAGCGGGTTGTTGATTTCATGCGCGGCGCCAGCGGCGAGCTGCCCGAGCGAAACCAGCTTCTCCGATTGCACGATCTGTGTCTGTAGCCGCTGCAAGTTTTCTATCGATCGTTCGGAGTGGGAGAGCAGGCGCGTGCGATCGGCATCGGCCAGATACGTTCTAAGGAAGACGAGCAAGACCAAGGGAACGGAGGCGACCAGAACGGTCATGAGGCGGAACTCGCGGACCGCGAAACTCTCATGGGAAAAACGCAACGTGTAAATCGCAAACAACGGCAAGGACAGGACGGCTGCCATGGCCATCCGCGCGGGGATCGCACTTTCTCCGCGAGTGCTCGACGAGTCTGTCTCGATCGCCTCGCCCGATGAAGCGTCCAGCGCGTCGCGTTTCTGGTAGGCGATGACACCGGCCAACGCGAACCAAAGAAAGGAGCCGATCAAGGGGAGGTCGTATAAGCTTCCGGTATAGTAACGATGAAGTTGTAGCGCGACGTTGATGGTTAGTGAGGAAAGCGAATATAAGGTCCAGGCTCCAAAGAGATGAGCGTAGACGGCCCGCCACGCACCCGCCGAACGGAACCAGAGGTAGCCGAAGCCGCTAATCACAATCACGTTTTGAACGTTGATGAGGAGGATGTAGTTGTAGGTATATTGACCGACGCTCGGTTCCGCATACATCCAGGGCATGACGACGAAAACGTAAAGGAACAACCACCAGGTCAGAAGCTGCACGAAATCGAGATATCCAAAGCGAAACTCCAACTCGCCTCGCTTCAGGTGCGGGCGGAGAGACAGCGCCGCCATCAGAGGGACGCCGCGCACGAAGTAGACGACGTCCCAGGGATCAATGTCAGGCAGCGGCTTGTGAAGATATATTTCGAAGTAGGTCCACTCGAATTGGCCGACCATCCAGAGGGTACAAGCCATAGCGAGCAGCATCCAGAAGAGGTTTCTGCGCCAATGCGGTGTGCCAGCGTTTAGAAGCAGGCCGGCGTTGGCGAGAAGAGGAAGAATGCACTGGGCGAGGTTTGAGAAAGTGATAAGAGCGTGGTTTCCCTTGGGAAGAGCAAGGGAAACGGACGCGTAAATGATCAGGAAGACTAGCGAGACACCCGCCATCCTCACGAATGGTCTGGAAGAAGACATAAGCCAAGAGACACTATTTTAAAACGTCAAAGCGCATCGGGCGCGTAGCATTTATTGCGGCAGACGTAAGCGTAAACGAAGCGGAAATTGCCTCCGTGGCAGGAGCGTATTGGTGCCAGAAGGACGGGTTGAAGCCGGGAAATCTGAGGTGTGGGATTTCTTCAGAAGTCTTAGGAAAAGCTTAGGAAATTGGGGAGCAGGATGCAGGTTGCCCGCGATCCAGCTTTACCCTCTAGGAACGTTCGACCGTAGGCGTCGACTGAGCTCCGAGCGGTTCACGGAAAGGATCCATCGGAATCGGGGCGTACTCGACATCGATGATCTCGAGATGCTCCGACTTTGCTGGCGCAATCAGGCGCACGCGGTCGCCGGGGGACGCCTTCATTAGCGCATTGCCGAGAGGTGAGCGCCAGCTGATGTAGCCGTGGTTGAGGTCCACCTCGTCGATGCCTACGATCGAGACGACGTGTTCGAGGCCGGCGGCATCCTTGTAGGTGACGGTTGCGCCGAAGAAGACGCGCGTAGCGGCTGACTCTGGCCGCGGAGCGGCGGGATCGACGACCACGGCCTCGTCAATGCGTTTCGTGAGAAAGCGAATTCGCGAATCGATCTGGCGTAACCGTCGTTTGCCGTAGAGGTAGTCGGCGTTTTCACTGCGGTCCCCGTTACTAGCAGCCCATGCTACGACCTCCACGACCGCAGGCCGCTCGCGACGCAGCAGGAACGAATGCTCGTCTTTCAGCCGCTGCAACCCGGCGGGCGTGATGTAGTTTTTGGGCGTCGGCCCCGGTTCGTCTCGCACGGGTTCTCGGAGCGGCCGCTTTTCTCGTGTTTGCCAATCTGCCATGGGATTTCGTGTAGTTGTGCTGACCCAGTCTGGGGAGGTCTGCGCCTCGGTCCCCATAATTCCTCGCACGGTGAGCGTGACGTGCGCGGGCTGGACGTCGAATGATACATCGGTCTTTCCTGTGGCACTCTTAGAAAATGCGGTGCGCGGATGAGGTGCCCATTTCCAATGAATTGTTTGTGTTCGACCTATAGACTCACTGGATCCAAAGGGTGAGCGGTTTCCCAAACCGCCGCCGCGGCACCCAATTGTTTTGGGTGGCGTCTTGAGCGGCCCGACACATAGGTGACAGAAGTAGAGGAAGGTATTTGGCTGGTCAGCTTCATGGATTACGATCTAGGGTACATCGACCTGGAGGAAAAAACTCTGAAGCCCTTAAATAATCCTTTTGGCCCTAAAGTGTAAACTATGTCTCCGGAACGTTTTGTAAAGGATCTCTTCGGACCGTACACCTAGGTTTAGTGGCGGAGGAGGAGGGATTCGAACCCCCGAGACCCTTTCGAGTCTAACGGTTTTCAAGACCGCCGGTTTCAACCACTCACCCACTCCTCCGTTTCTAATTCTAGCGCACTCTATGGGTTAGAGGGCCATTTGTGACAGTTGAGGGTTTCGGTTGCTGCAATTTGGTGCAACTGTCACCAAATTGTTACCAAAACCCACAAGCTTTGTGACCGCTGCCTTTTTCGAGTCGAGATTTGTATGCGTATAACGCATGGTTACGGTGACCGTCGAATGCCCGAGCAACTGTTGGACGGTCACAATATCCACGCCTCTATCAATGAGGCGCGATGCGAACGTGTGGCGGAGCGTATGCCAGGAGACATCGGAAATGCCTGCCTTCCGGCACGCAAGAGCGAAGCCTGCTTTCAGGTCCACAAACGGCTTGCCGGTTTCATGGTTGTAGAAGACAAAGTCATTCTTCCGACCCATCGCCCAGGCTTCGAGAACGTTCTGTGCTTCCGTATTGAGCGGCACGGTACGCATCTTTCCCGTTTTCTGAGCAACACTTGTTCGGAAGCATTCGGTGCGGAGCCAAAGACGCACTTCGATACGGCACGAAGGACTTAAATAACGTTCTTAATTGTTTCAGATGACTAGTCCATCCAAGGCGTGCGCAATATCGGGGGCACTACGATCCCAATAGTGTGTGTGCGCCCCCAAACCAATGCACATTTCCTCGTAGGATGGCAGGGCACCGGAGCTCGCGATATCGGGATCCAGTGCGGGATTGTTCGCTTCATTGCGCGTCAGCCATTGGCCGGCCCAGAGACAGCGGCCAATGTAATCGCCGCTTCGATAGGCATTCGTCCAGCGGGTAACGTTCATCTCGTCGACCCGCGGAAGAATAGGAACTTTAATGGCGGGCGGAGGCGCCAGCGGACTGCCGACCGCGGAAAGAGAATTATCTGGAGCGTCCGAAACCCACCAGTACAGATGTGGAAAGAAACGATTCAGCAACTGGCGCAATGGGCTGCCCATGGAAAAGATGTAGATCGGAAGCTTCGATGCACCGTTCGGGATGGGATGTCCGCGGAATCCGTACCTTGCCAGCCCCGGGTCCGGGCTGCTTTTCGCAGAGCGCTCTAGATAGCGAAGCAGGTCTGCGGTGACCAACGAGCCCAGGCTGTGGGCCACAAAAATGACTTTTGAATAGGGCCGATTTTGCTCGTCCCGATGGGCAGCGATATAACGCAGCAACGACACACAACGCTCTGCCACTCTCGCTCGCGGCGTTTGGTCCAGCGGGGAAGTGCGAAGGTAGTTGTCGACATCCAGGATAGTGTCGAGCACCGAAGTGAAACCTTTCACAGCGCCGCCGAACAGAGCGGCGCCCGAGACAGCATTTGCCGTTCGCTCTCACTTCTCCGAACGCTATCGATCCGGTCGAGACGTTCACGGCGTTTTTAGTTTCGGTGGTCGTGGGAGCGCGGCGCTTCGCACACACCAGTTTGCTGCGGGCGGACACCGCCTTGCATGCGCTGTTGGGAATCTCCCGTTTCCCCATCGATGACACGGTGCGCAACCTGTTCAAGCGCTTCGGGCAAGGACAGTGTCAGCGTTTTTTCTCGGGGCTGTGGAACTGGCAGTTCGAACGGCTGCCGGAATGTCCTTCGCGGTACAGTTTGGATCTGGACTCCACGGTGTTCGAGCGCTACGGGCACCAGCAAGGTGCCTTGCGTGGACCCAACCCGCGCAAGCATGGACGGCCTTCGCATCATCCGCTGGTGGCGGTGTTGGCGGAAGCGCATTTTCTCTTGCACGGCTGGCTGCGCAGCGGCAACTGCGGCACCTCGCGCGGGGTGGTGGAGTTCTTGAAGGAAGCCCTGGCGTTGTTGCCAGAAAAACACCTGCTTCGTGTGGTGCGCGCCGATGCTGGCTTTTTTGACCAGCAATTACTGGGGTTTTTGGAGCAACGCGGGTTGCGCTATATCATCGTGGCCCGACTGACACTTTGGCTCAAGCGCGAAGCCGCACGTGTCACCGCGTGGCGGGCTTTGGACGAGCACTACGCGGTGGGCGAGTTTTCTTTGCAGCTGTTTGGTTGGGACCGCCCGCGACGCTTCGT